>WNFV01000646.1_pt1 | contig 56933 bp, 58 predicted proteins | sample 5400101 | NCBI WGS metagenome assembly WNFV01 (sample SAMN13153361, study PRJNA577476) | soil metagenome | isolation source: 115 cm soil or saprolite under grassland replicate 1 | place: USA:California | collected 2016-06-15
GCTGTGGCGCTGGTTGCCCGGTCCCCACCAGGGTCGCAGTGGGGGCAGGTCGACAGTGCCGGGGTCGGGCGGGGGAGCCGACTCGCCGTCGTCGGTGTCCCAGCGGCGCCCGTACTGATCGGGCAGGTCGCCCCAGCCGAAGCAGGGCAGCGGGGCCGCGGGGAGGATCCCAAGGGTCTCCAGGGGGTCGACGCGGCGGTCGCCGACGGTGCACAGGTGGGTCCAGTCGTCGCCGAAGTCGAACACGTACACCAGCTGCTCGCCGGCGCGCAGCCGGCCCAGGGTGGCGCGCCGGTCGTCGAGCACCTCGCGGGCGGTGTCGAGCTCGGGGTCGGGCCGGCCGATGCGCTGGCCGTCTGCGAGGGTGAACTCGTGTAGGTGGGCGCGGTCCCAGCGGGCGAAGGCGTCGTCGATGGCGGTGGCGAGCTGGGCGAAGGTGTGGGTGCGGGCGGCGGCCAGCAGGCGGCTGGGTCGGGGCCAGAAACGCTCGCCGCGCCCTTCGACGAGCTCGACGCGGAGCGACAGCCAGGTGCGTCCGCGGCGGCGGGCGGCGGTACCGCGCCGGTGAGGATCAGGGACCCAGGTGGTCATGACCGCAGTCTCGCAGGTTGACGGCACGTGCCTGTTGAACACCATGTGAGCTGCATGAACGCATTTCCGCACCCCACGCGGTCACGTGGTCGACCTCGACGCCGCGCTCGGCGAGCAGCTCCTCGACATCGCGGCAGGACAGACCAAAGCGCAGGTACCAGCGCACCGAGAGGACGATCACGTCGGGCGGGAAGCAGAAGCCAGCGAAGCAGATCGTGCGATGGAGGGGCGGAGGCGGCGAGGGCTCATGGCGACAGTGTGTGCCTACTCGGGCCTCGCGCACAGCAAGTGCAACAGTGCCGGCCACAGCCGCGCCCAGAGCGAGATTGAGCAGATCGCTGGACAAGGGCGCCCAAATGTTCGCACACTGGTGGCGCGCCACACGGGTACGCACCGTCGAGGTCAGGGTAGGTCATGAGCGTCTTGGAGGTCACCTTCACTGCCGCCGTCAGCCACGAGGACGGCTGGTACGTTGCCCGCTGCCTTGAGGTCGAGGTGACCAGCCAGGGCCGCACCGCCGAAGAGGCGGTCGCCAACCTCCGCGAGGCGCTGGAGCTGTACTTCGAGGATGAGCCGATCCCCTCCCCCGAGCCGGTGGACATCCGCCCGATTGCGGTACGCCTCTCGGCGTGACCACCCTGCCGAGCGTCTCGGGCGAGCAGACGGTACGAGCACTCCGGCGGGCAGGGTTTGTGAGGATCAGCCAGAAGGGCAGCCACGCGAAGCTGCGCAACGCTGCGGGACGCACCGTCATCGTGCCGATGCACCGTGAGCTGGCCCGCCCGACCCTCGCCTCGATCTTGCGCCAGGCCGGGCTCAGCGTGGACGAGTTCATCGCGCTGCTCTAGTCGTCGCAGCCAGACGGTGTCGACGGTGAAGAGGTCGCACGCCACCATGCCGGCGGCTTGCTGGCGAAGGAACGCCCGCCACGAGGTGCCCGTCCGCCGTGGTGCGTGGTCGAGCCCGTGACGGCGGAGGGTGGCGCGGATCGCGGAGGCAGACAAGGAACCAGCCAGCAGCATCGCTGCGCAGCTGCGCCACGCCGACGGCGGCGCCCTCGCCCAGCGCGTCTACATCCACCAGCTCCCCCAGACCGCGCCCCGCCTGGCCGCGCTGATCGAGGGCGTGTACGGCCTCGCGGCCAGGGACACCCGCGCGGTGTCGGCTGCGCGTCGGGCGGAGGGAACCCGGAGGGAACCCCGACCAGGCAGCCCAGCGTGACCGGGCGGGCGGCAGCCGCGTTGCGGCTGGTCAGGGCGGTAGTGGCAGGGACAGGATTCGAACCTGTGAAGGCATCGCCGGCGATTTTACAGACCGCTCCCTTTGGCCGCTCGGGCACCCTGCCAGGGCGATTCGGCAGGTCACCGGACCTCGGCGACCGCACGAACCGCTGCGGATGATACCGACAACGACCGACGCCCCACAACCGATTCCGCCTGGCAGGAGGGCAAGGGGGGGGCCGCTCTGCGGAGCTTCCAGCAGCGGATCTGCGTCTTCCTGCGTATTCGGTGTTGTCTGCGCTGCTGCGAAGATCGGGTTTGCCATTTCGCCCCGGATCGTCACGGGCGGGTTGCCCACTCGCCGGGGTGCGCCACCAGGAGGCCTGTGCATGATCCCGAGCATCGTCATCCCGAGCATCGTCATCCCGAGCATCGTCATCGCGCTCGTGCTGGCAGCCGGCATCGGGATCAGGCTGGTGCTGGGCGCAGCCGCGGCATCGCCCGGCCGGTACGACGACGTGTACGAGCGCGCCCGGCGGCGCCCGCGGTAAGGGCCTCGCCGCCGAATAACCTGGCCAGGTCGAGTGCGCTCACCTCGGCATGCTGGCGCTGGAACGACCAGGTCGTTGGCTGGCGAGCCTAACCGGGGACGGCGGGCGGCAGCGGCCAGACCTTACGGCGGACCGGTCGGAGGCTGTGCGCGTTCCCGGGCAGCCTCCCATTCGTGGCGGAACAGGCCCATGTGGACACGGACCCGCTCACCGACCAGCACGGATGGCTCCTTCCTGCGACGGCCCGGGCGGAGCATCGGGCATCTGAGGCGGGGGGGGGAAGGGTTTTCCCGCCGGCGGATGGATTTACCGGTGTTCAACGGCCAGGAAACACGTCGGAAACATCGGTCGGGTACCCCTGGACCGGCATGGACGGCAAGTGAGGAGGCGTGTGTGGACAGCGGGGATACGGCGTTCGTTCTTGTTGCGGCGGGTCTGGTCATGTTCATGACCCCGGGGCTCGCCCTGTTCTACGGCGGCATGGTGCGGGCCAAGAACGTGCTCGGCACGGTGATGCAGAGCATGTTCGCACTCGGGCTGGTGAGCGTGCTGTGGGTGCTGATCGGGTACACGCTGGCGTTCGGCCCTGACAAGGGGGGCCTGATCGGCGGGCTCGACTATCTAGGCTTCGCCGGGGTGGGCCAGGAGCCCAACGCCGACCTGGCCCCGACCATCCCGCACCTGGCCTATGCCGCGTTCCAGCTCATGTTCGCGGTCATCACCCCGGCGCTGATCACCGGCGCGTTCGCGGAGCGGATGAGGTTCTCCGGGTACGTCGCGTTCACCAGCCTGTGGCTGCTGCTGATCTATGCGCCGCTGGCCCACTGGGTGTGGGCGCCGGGCGGCTGGATCCGCGAGCTCGGGGCGCTGGACTTCGCCGGCGGCACCGTGGTGCACACCAACTCGGGCGTCGCGGCGCTGGCGGCTGCGCTGGTGATCGGCAAGCGCAAGGGGTTCGGCACCCAGGCGCACGTGCCCCACAACCTGCCGCTCACCATCCTCGGCGCGGGCATCCTGTGGTTCGGGTGGTTCGGCTTCAACGCGGGCAGCGCGCTGGCCGCCAACGGGCTGGCCGCCTCCGCGTTCGTCACCACCAACACCGCGGCCGCCGCCGGTGCCATCGGGTGGGCGCTGTACGACGCGCTGACCAGGCGCAAGTCGACCACCCTCGGGGTCGCCTCGGGGGCGGTGGCCGGGCTGGTGGCGATCACGCCGGCCGCCGGGTTCGTCGGGCCGATGGCGTCGGTCGCGATCGGGCTGGCCGCCGGGCTGGTCTGCGCGTTCGCGGTGGGCCTGAAGTTCAGGCTCGGCTACGACGACGCGCTCGACGTGGTCGGGGTGCACATGGTCGGCGGGATGCTCGGCGCTCTGCTGATCGGGGTGTTCGGCAACGTCGCGTTCAACTCGGCCGGCGCTGACGGGCTGCTCGCCGGCGGCGGCCTGGCCCTTCTGGGCAAGCAGGCGGTGGCCGTGGCGGTCACCCTGGGCTTCTCGTTCGTGGGCAGCTTCGGGCTGCTGAAGCTGGTGCAGGCCACGATCGGCCTGCGGGTGACCGCGGAGGAGGAGGCGACCGGGCTGGACCTCGCGCAGCACGCCGAGGCTGGCTACGCGTTCTCGGAGGGCGCGGGTGCCCTGACCACGTCCGCCGGGCACGGCACGCCGCTGGCCGGTCCAGCACCGGGCTCGCCGGTGCGCGTCCCCCAAGGAGACTCGGCCCGATGAAGCTGATCGTCGCGATCGTGAAACCGTTCAAGCTGGACGAGGTGAAGGAGGCCCTCGGGGGGGTCGGCATCCAGGGGATGAGCGTCTCGGAGGTGCGCGGGTTCGGCCGTCAGCGTGGCCACACTGAGGTCTACCGGGGCGCGGAGTACCAGGTGGAGTTCCTGCCCAAGACCCGCATCGAGATCGTGGTGGACGACGACCAGGTCGACGACGTGGTCAAGGCCATCGTGGCCGGCGCCCGCACGGGCTCGATCGGCGACGGCAAGGTGTGGGTGGTGCCGGCCGAGCAGATCGTGCGGATCCGCACCGGTGAGATGGGGGTGGATGCTCTCTGACGTACGCGCCGCGAGCGCGCTGAAGCTCGCGGACGGAGGCGCGCCGGCTCGCCGGCGCGCCTCCGCCGTGGACGGCTCGCTCCGTGCCCTGGCAGAGGCGACGCCCGCCGCCCTGGCCAGGACGGCTGTGGTCGCGGTCGGCGGCTACGGGCGGGGGGAGCTGTCGCCCCACTCCGACGTGGATCTGCTCGTGCTGGCCAGCTCGCGCGCTGGTCCCGGGCCGGAGGCGGTGCGCACCCTGCTCTACCCGCTGTGGGATGCGGGATTCCAGGTCGGGCATGCCGTGCTGACGCCCCGCGACGCGGTCGAGCGGGCCGGGAGCGACCTGGACGCTGCCACCTCCCTGCTGTCGGCCCGGCTGGTCGCCGGGGAGCCGACCGGGTTCGAGGAGCTGGTAGGGCGGCGGCGGCGCTGGCTGTGGCGGAACGGCCGGCGGCTGGCGCGGCGGATCCTGGACGGGACCGCGGCCAGGCACCGGCGGGCGGAGCGGGCCGGCTGGGCGCTCGCCCCCGACCTCAAGGATGACGTGGGGGGGCTGCGGGACCTCCACGCGCTCGGCTGGCTGGCCGCGGTCGCCGGCCGGCCGGTCTCCGACCCGGAGCTGGAGGCGGCCGGGGAGCTGCTCCTGGCGGTGCGCGAGGCGCTCCACGCCCAGTCCAGGCGGAAGCTCGACCGGCTCCGGATCGACCTGCAGCCGGCTGTCGCCCAGCACCTCGGGCTGGCCGGGGAGGACGCCGCGGACGCGCTCATGGCCGAGGTGCACACCGCGGCCAGGACCGTGGAGCACGAGACGGCGGCCCGGGCGGGGGAGCTGGCCGAGCTGCTGATCGGCGGCCCCCGCCGGTCGGGCGCGGTTCGCGTGCTCGGCCACGGCGTCCGGGTCGAGGACGGCATGCTCACCAGCGACCCGCGAGCAGACGGCGACGAGCCGGCCCGAGCGCTGCGCCTGCTGGCGGCCAAGGCGGCGGTGGACCGGCCGGTCGCCCCGGCCACCATGGCGTGGCTGCGCCGGGCGTTCGAGCGGCCCGCGCCGGAACGCTGGTCCCACGCCGCCCGCGACGCGTTCCTGGCCCTGCTGGCCGGGCCGGACGCCGCCTCAGCCTGCGAGCTGCTGGACCACGCCGGTGGCTGGGCCGCGCTCCTGCCCGAGTGGGCCGGGGTGCGAGGCCGGGCCCAGCACGACCCCTACCACCGCTATACGGTGGACGGCCACTCGTTCGCGACCCTGGGCACGCTCACCCGGCTGCGGGCGGACGACCCGAGCATCCGGCTGGTCACCGAGGAGGCCGGTGACCTGGGCACGCTGTACCTGGCAACGCTGCTCCACGACGTCGGCAAGGGCTCTGGCGAGGACCACAGCGTGGCCGGGGAGCGGCTGGCCTGCCGGGCGGCCACCCGGATCGGGCTCCGGCCCGACCAGGTCGAGGAGGTCACCGCCCTGGTCAGATGGCACCTGCTGCTGGTGGAGACGGCCACCAGGCGCGACCTGGACGACCCGGCGGTGGTCGGCGCGGTCGCCCAGCGGCTCGGCAGCGGGCGCCGGCTGCGGCTGCTGTACGCCCTGACCGTGGCCGACGGGCTCGCCACCGGGCCGAACGCCTGGGGTGACTGGAAGGCGTCGCTGGTCCGCGGCCTCTACGACCGGGTCGACCAGGCGCTGACGGGCGGGCACGCCGAGCCGGGGGACGCTGCCGGGCCGGCGAGGCTGGCGGCGCTGGCCCGCGCGGTCGGGGTGCGCGAGCCAGAGCTGGCCGAGCGGGCGGAATGGCTGCTGGCCACGTTCCCGCCTTCGTACCTGGCCTCCACCCCGATCGAGGAGATGGTGGACGAGCTGCGGCTGCTGCTGGCGCCGCCGGCCGCGGGCGAGGTCCGCCACCGCATCGACCGCGACGCCGGCGGCGGCCTGGCCGCGGTCACCGTGTGCGCCCTGGACCGGCCGGGCACGCTGGCCCGGACGGCCGGCGTGCTCGCCCTGCACCGCATGTCGGTCCGGCAGGCGTGGGCCTGGTCCACCACGGACGGGCTCGCGCTCGAGCGCTTCCTGGTGCAGCCGCCCGACGCGCCCCGGTGGGAGCGGTTGACCGCCGACCTGGAGGCGGCCTACGCGGGGCGGCTGGCCGTGGAGGCGCGGCTCGAGCGCAAGGCACGCGAGTACCACGCTGCCATCCCGGCGCCACCCGAGGTGCGGGTGCTGCCAGACGCGTCGGAGCACTCCACGGTCGTGGAGGTGCGCGCCGGCGACGCGCTGGGGCTGCTCTACACGGTCACCGCCGCCCTCGGCGACCTCGGCCTCGACATCCGGGTGGCCAAGATCGACACCCAGGGGGAGCGGGTGGTGGACGTCTTCTACGTGCGCACGCCCCGGGACACCAAGCTCGGCGAGGCGCACGCCGCCGAGGTGCTGCTCGCCGTCACCCACCGGACCGCCCGCTTCTTCGGCACCGGGTGAGTCGACGGAATGTCTTCGTGACGTGGCGGCCATTGGCTCCCCAAGGTTCCTCGGGGCCGCCACGGCGGATGTCGCCGCAGCGTGGGGCCGTGGGAGCCCGGCGCCGACCGGGCAAACCTTTGTCGGGGCCGCCGCTAGGCTGTCGATTCCAGCGCGGCTCGTTCGTTGAGGAGGTGTCAGAGTCACACCGAGGCCAAGGAGGCCACGATGGCGCAGCAGTACGCGATCCTGATCTACGGCGACGAGTCCGGCTGGGAGGACGCAGGGCCCGAGCAGTTCGACCAGATGATGAAGGCCCACGGGGCCTTCGCCCAGGGCGTGGCCGCCCAGGGCGGCAAGATCGTCGGGGGCGAGGCCCTGGGGCTCACGTCGACGGCCACCTCGGTCCGCGGCGACGTCGTGACCGATGGCCCGTTCGTGGAGACCAAGGAGGCCTTGGGCGGCTTCTACATCATCGAGGCCGCCGACCTCGACCAGGCCCTCGCCTTCGCCAGGCAGTGCCCCGCCCCGGCTGGCGGCGTCGAGGTCCGGCCGATCATGGACACCTCAGGGGGTGCGCCGGGGGCGTGACAGAGGTCCAGGAGGCGCTGGCCGAGGCGCACCGTCGCGAGTGGGCGTTCGTGCTCGCCGCGACGGTGCGCGTGGCCGGCGACCTCGACCTCGCCGAGGAGTGCGCCCAGGACGCCTTCGTCGCCGCGCTCGCGACCTGGGCCGAGCGCGGCGTCCCCAGGAACCCTGGCGCCTGGCTCACCACCGTCGCGCGGCACCGGGCCGTGGACGTGCTGCGCCGCGACCAGACGCTGCGCAGCAAGTTGCCGCTGCTCGTCGACGCGAACCCGTCGACGCCGGGCCCGGCGGAGCAGGAGGAGGCGGGCGTGATCCCTGACGACCGGCTGCGGCTGGTGTTCACCTGCTGCCACCCGGCGCTGGCGCGCGAGGCCCAGGTCGCGCTGACGTTGCGCCTGGTGTGCGGGCTGACCACTGCCGAGATCGCGCGGGGGTTCCTGGTGAGCGAGCCGACCATGGCGGCCCGCATCACCCGGGCCAAGAAGAAGATTGCTGCGGCCCGCATCCCCTACCGCGTCCCCCCCGCCCACGACCTGCCCGACCGGCTGGACGCGGTGCTCACCGTCGTCCACCTGCTCTACACGACCGGGCACACCGCTCCCCAGGGTGACACGCTGGTGCGGGCCGAGCTGGTCGAACGCGCCCTGGACCTGGCCCGGATGCTGCACGCCCTCATGCCCGACGACCGGGAGGTCCGCGGGCTGCTGGCGCTGCTGCTGCTCACCGACGCCCGCCGGGCGACGCGCACCACCGCCGACGGCCGGCTGCTCCTGCTTGAGGAGCAGGACCGCACCCAGTGGGACCAGCAGGCCATCACCGAGGGGCGCGAGCTGGTCCTGCACGCGTTGCCCAGGGGCCGGCCGGGCCGGTTCACCCTGCAGGCGGCCATCGCCGCCGTGCACGCCGACGCGCCCACCTACGCCGACACCGACTGGCGTGAGGTGCTCAGCCTGTACGACATGCTGCTCGCGGTGTGGCCCTCCCCGGTGGTGGTGCTCAACCGCGCGGTCGCCGTCGCCATGGTCGACGGGCCAGCGGCTGGCCTGGCCGCCCTGGCCGCTGTCGCCGACGACCCCCGCCTGGCCACCTATCCCTACCTGGCGTCCACCCGAGGCGACCTGCTCCGGCGACTCGGCCAGGCCCGCGACGCCGCGCAGGCCTACCGGACCGCCCTCTCCTTGGCCACCAACACAGCCGAGCGGAACTTCCTCGCCCAGCGGCTCACCGAAGTCACTGACGCCTGATCACCGGGCCTCGGCCAGGCGCTCGCGTGAGCAGGCGGTGACGACGCAGTCTCAGGGCCTGCCGAGCCCCTACGATTGCCGCCCGATGCCCGAGCCCGAGCACGAACCGCCCCCGAGCCGGCTGGACCGGCGGCTCGGGCTGGCCGACGCGGTCGTCATCGGCCTCGGGTCGATGATCGGCGCCGGGGTGTTCGCTGCCATCGGCCCGGCCGCCCGGGCCGCCGGCAGCGGCCTGCTCCCCGGGCTGGCCGTGGCCGGGCTGATCGCCTGGTGCAACGCGACCTCCTCGGCCGAGCTGGCCGCCGTCCACCCGGAGTCGGGCGGCACCTACGTGTACGGGCGCGAGCGGCTCGGGCCGTTCTGGGGCTACCTGGCCGGCTGGAGCTTCGTGGCCGGCAAGCTGGCGAGCTGCGCGGCCATGGCCCTGACGGTCGGGGCGTACGCCGCGCCCGAGCTGGCGCGGCCGGTGGCGCTTGCCGCCGTGGCCGCGGTGGCCGCGGCCAACTACCGGGGCGTGGCCAAGACGGCGGCGGCGACCCGGGTGCTGGTCGCGCTGGTGCTCGCCGCGCTGGCCGCGAGCGTGGTGGCGATGCTGGCCGGGTCCCGGCCGGGACCGACAGCGGCCAACCTGCTCCCGCTGGCCGGCGACGGGGGCCTGCACGGCCTGCTGCAAGCGGCCGGCCTGCTGTTCTTCGCGTTCGCCGGCTACGCGCGCATCGCCACCCTCGGGGAGGAGGTGGCCGACCCGGCCCGGACCATCCCGCTGGCGATCCCGCTGGCGCTCGGCATCACCCTGCTGGTCTACGCGACGGTGAGCACCGCCGCGCTGCTGGCCGTGGGCCCGGCCGCGCTGGCCGCCGCCCCGGCCCCGCTGGCAGCGGCGGTCGAGGAACAGGGCGAGCTGGCCGGGCTCGCGCCCGTGGTGCGGGCCGGCGCCGCCGTTGCCTCCCTCGGGGTGCTGCTGTCCCTGCTCGCCGGGGTGAGCAGGACCGTGTTCGCGATGGCGGCAGCCGGCGACCTGCCCGGCCGGCTCGCCGCGGTCCACCCCCGCTTCAAGGTGCCGCACCGGGCAGAGCTGGCCGCGGGCGCGCTGGTCGGCGCCACCGTGGCAGTGGCCGACGTGCGCGGCGCGATCGGCTTCAGCTCCATGCTGGTGCTGGTCTACTACGCGGTCGCCAACGCCGCGGCCCTGACCCTGACCGCCGCGGAGCGGCGCTGGTCCCGCTGGCTGGCTGTCACCGGCCTGGCCGGGTGCCTGGTGGTGGCGGCCAGCCTGCCCGCCAGCTCGCTGGCCGCCGGCGCCATCGTGCTGGCCGGCGGCGCGGCCATCTGGCTCGTGCGGGCCGGCCTGGCCCGAGGCCGGTGACCGGCTCGGTGGCTACCCCAACAGCGCCTGTGCCATGGTCGAGGCGATCACGCGCCTCAGCAGGATGGGCTATGGCCGGGCGTCACTGCCGCCGGTACGGGTCATAGGCCATGGCCTCGAGGCGGGCGACCCGCTCGGCCGTGGGAGGGTGGGTCGAGAACAGCTTGGCCAGGCCGGCGCCGCCCTTGAACGGGTTGGAGATGAACAGGTGCGCGGTGGACGGGCTGGTGGTGGCGGGCAGGGTACCGCGCGAGTACGCCTCGATCTTGCGCAGCGCGCTGGCCAGGGCGAGCGGGTCGGCGGTGAGCCTCGCGCCCGACGAGTCGGCGCCGAACTCCCGGCTTCGCGTGATGGCCAGCTGGATCACCAGCGCGGCGATCGGGCCGAGGATGAGCAGGGCGATCTCGGCGAGTGGGTTGCGGTCGCGGTCGCCGCCCCCTAGCGGGATGAACCAGGCCAGCCGGGCCAGGAATGTGATGATCGCGCCCATCGTCGCCGCCACCGACGAGATCAGGATGTCGCGGTTCATCACGTGGGACAGCTCGTGGGCGAGCACGCCCTCCAGCTCGCGCCGGTCGAGGATCGGCAGGATCCCCTGGGTGACCGCCACCGCGGCGTGCTGGGGGTTGCGACCGGTCGCGAAGGCGTTGGGCTGCTGGCTGGGCGACACGTACAGCTTGGGCATGGGGATGCCCGCCTTGACGGCGAGCCCCTGCACGATCTGGTACAGCTCGGGGAACTCGGCCTCGGTCACCGGGACGGCCCTCGCGGCCCGGATGGCGATCTTGTCCGAGAGGAAGTAGGCCACCCCGTTCATGAGGATGGCGAAGCCGAGGGCGAGGTACAGGAACCGCCCGCCGGCGATCGTCGAGCCGATGAGCAGGACCACGGCGCTCATGGAGGCGAGCAGGAGCGTGGTCTTCAGGTAGTTGCGTCCACGCATGGGGTTTCGTTCACTCCTCGAGATGGGCGCTGGGCGCCCGCCTGCTGACATGACCCCGACCACGGCCGGGGAAGCCGGTCCGGTCGAGGTCTGGCCGCCGGATCCGAACGGCTCCGGCCTGGCCCCGGCCGCGCAGGCTGCGGCGTGCTGACGGGGCTTCGTTCAGCTACTCCCCTCGCCCGGACGCCTCTCAGCATACTCGCAGCAGGTCAAGAGGGGATAAGCGGCGGGTCGCGCCCGACCCGGGCCCTGGTCACCCACGACGGCTCCCGGTCGGCCCATTTCGAGCACACCGTCGCCATCACCGCCTCCGGCCCCGAGGTCCTCACTCTCCCGTAACCCCGCCACTCGACGCTTCCGCCTTGCCTGTCGTCGCGCCCCGCATCGGCTCGTAGGCCTGTGTTCCGCTCAGGTGGCGAGCTTCAGCGGCGCGTGCCTGGCGATGACGTCGAAGTCCCGATCCCGGTGCAGGATCGCCGCATCAGCCCGCAGCGCGACGGCGGCGATGAGGCAGTCCGTGAGCTTGCGCACGGTCTCGCCGCCCTGCCGGCAGCGTCGGTAGAGGTCAGCGGCGGCCTCGAAGTCGGCCAGACCCTCTACCGCGACGAGCTCGAAGCGGTTGAGCAGCCGGCGGAGCTGCACCGCGCGGTCGTCGCTGCCGGCGCCCGCAAGCACTTCCATGACCACCACGTCGGTGACACCGAGCTCCGCCGCGTCGCTCACGAGCTGCCGCATCCGCAGGTGGACCGGGCTCCCGGTCGCTCGCAGGTACTCAACCCAGGCCGAGGTGTCGGCGAGGATCACAGGTCGGGGGTGTCGTCGGCGGCGCGCAGCTCGTCGAGGTCGCCCTCCCAGCCCGTGCCCTCCATGGCGAGCGCCTCGCCACGGCTCATCGGCTCACCCACGAGCCGGCGGAGCGCGAGATCGACCGCAGCCCGCTTGCTCGGGAGGCGGTAGCGGTGCATTGCACGCTCCACCAGCTCGTCGTCGATCTCGATGTTCGTCCGGCTCATGAAACCACTCTACACCATAATGTGTAGACGTGTGTCACCTGCTGGCGACCAAGGTGGAGAGGGGGGCGTACTGGACCAGCAGGCCGGGGAGGATGCCGAGGACGATCACGCCGGCGAGGGAGAGGGCGATCGACAGGCCGAGGAAGGGGGAGGGGGACTGGATGCCGGCGGCGACCGCCTCCTCGGGGGGTGGCGACAGCCACATGCGGCCGACCACGGCCAGGTAGTAGAAGAACGCGACCACGGTCATGACCGCCATGAACACAGCGAGCACGGTGAGGCTGGTCTGGCCGGCGCCGAGCGCGGCCTGGAACACCACGAACTTGGCGTACCAGCCGGCAAAGGGCGGCCAGCCGGCCAGCGAGAGCAGGAACAGCGTCATGGCCACGGCCAGCCCGGGCGAGCGGCGGCCGAGCCCGTCGTAGTCGGTCAGCAGGTTCGCCGGCTGGCGCTGGCTGATCAGGGTGACCACCGCGAACGCGCCCAGGTTGGTGACCCCGTAGTAGAGCAGGTAGATGAGCACGGCCTGGAACGCCTTGGAGCGCGCGTCCGGGGCGCCCGAGTTGCCCACCGCGAACGGCACCAGCATGTAGCCGGCCTGGCCCACCGACGAGTAGGCGAGCAGGCGGACGATGTGGGTCTGCGCCAGGGCGACGACGTTGCCGATGAGCATGGTGAGCGCGGCCAGCACGGCGAACGCCGGCGCCCAGTACCGGGCGTAGGACGGGAAGGCCACGAAGGTGACCTGGAGCAGGCCGGCGAACCCGGCCGCCTTGGAGGCCACCGAGAGGTAGGCGGCCACCGGCACCGGCGAGCCCTCGTAGGTGTCTGGCGCCCAGAAGTGGAACGGGGCCGCCGACACCTTGAAGGCGAAGCCGGTCACGACCAGGAACACGCTCATGACCGCGGCCGGCTCGTTGCCGATCGCCTGCAACCTGGCCGCGATCTGGCCGAGCTGCAGGGAGCCGGTGAAGCCGTAGACCAGGCTCATGCCGAACAGCATCACGGCGGTGGAGAGCACGCCGATGAGCAGGAACTTGAGCGCCCCCTCGTTGGAGCGGGCGTCGCTCTTGCGGAACCCGGCCGCGATGAAGCCGGTGGCCGAGACGATCTCGAGCGACAGGAACAGCATGAGCAGGTCGCGCGAGGACGGCATGAGCAGCATGCCGACGAAGCTGGACAGGATGATGAAGTAGAGCTCGCCCTGGTAGGAGGTGCTGGCGTCGACGTACCTGGTGCTCATCAGCAGGACGAGCAGGAGCGAGCCGAGGAACAGCGCCTTGAACAGCAGGGCGTAGTTGTCGACCACGAACGACCCGCCGAAGGTGGCCCGGGTCCCGCCTGGGGCCAGGCTGGCCAGGGCGCCCGCGGCGACCAGGGTGCCGGCGATGGCCAGGTAGTTGGCGATCACCTTGGCGCGCTCGACGAACAGGTCCACCACCAGCACCAGCAGCGCCGTGCCGGCCAGCACCAGCTCGGGCAGGATGGCGTGGAAGTCGATGCGCACCTCGGCTCCTCCTTGTCGATCGGGGGGGCTACCGCTCCGCTGCTTGAGCCCCCCGAACCCCTATCTGCGTCGATCGGGGGGGCTACCGCTCCGCTGCTTGAGCCCCCCGAACCCCTATCTGAAGAGAGTGGCGAACCAGCCGGTGACGGCCGGGTTGGTGACGCCGAGCACCAGCCCCGGGACGAACCCGAGGGCGACGATCAGCAGGACCAGCGGCACCCAGGCGGTGTACTCGACGACGGCGAGGTCGCCGAGCTGCTTGCCGCTCCAGCGGTCGGGCACCCGGCCCAGGTTCACCCGCTGCAGGAGCCACAGGAAGTAGCCGGCGGTGAGCAGGGTCCCGATCGCGCCGACCACCGCCAGGGTGCGGAACAAGGGAACCGACAGCCCGGGGGCCGGGTTCCAGGCGGCCAGCAGGGCGAGCACTTCGCCCCAGAAGCCGGCCAGGCCGGGCAGGCCGAGCGAGGCGATGCACGACAGCGTGAAGATCCCGGCCCACCGGGGCAGGGTGCTCGCGACCCCGCCACCGATCTCCACGATGTCGCGGGTGTGGTAGCGCTCGTGCAGGGCGCCGGCGCAGAAGAACAGCATGCCGGTGATGACCCCGTGGGCCACCATCCCGAACACGGCCGCGTTGATCCCGGTCGGGGTGAGGGTGGCGATCCCGAGCATCACGAAGCCCATGTGGCCGACGGAGGAGAACGCGATCAGCCGCTTGATGTCGCGCTGGGCCAGGCAGCAGAGCGACCCGTAGATGATCGCGACCGTCCCCAGGATGGCGATGGCGGGCGCCCAGGTCCGGGCCGCGTCGGGCAGGATCGGCAGGGCGATGCGCACGAACCCGTAGGTGCCCATCTTGAGCAGCACGGCGGCCAGCAGGACCGAGCCGACGGTGGGCGCCTCGGTGTGGGCGTCGGGCAGCCAGGTGTGGAACGGCCACAGCGGCACCTTGACCGCGAAGCCGAGTCCGACCGCTGCGAACACCAGGGTCCCGAAGGTGCCGGCGAAGCGGGCCGGCCCGAGCGCCTGGAGGGCGAGCATGTCGAAGGTGCGGCCGGCGACCTGGGGGGCACTCTGGTACCACAGGGCCAGGAAGCCGAGCAGCATGACCACAGAGCCGATCACGGTGTAGAGGAAGAACTTGATCGAGGCGTAACCGCGCCGGGGCCCGCCCCACACCGCGATGATGAAGAACATCGGGACGAGCACGAGCTCCCAGAACACGAAGAACAGGATCAGGTCGAGGGCGGCGAAGGTGCCGTTCATGCCGGTCTCGAGGATCAGCAGCAGGGCCAGGAACGACCTGGCGTTGCCCGGCTCGGGCAGGATGCGCGAGGAGTAGACCGCGCACAAGAAGCAGAGCAGCAGCGACATCACCAGCAGGGGCAGCGAGATCCCGTCGATGCCGAGGTGGTAGCGGGTGCCGATGGCCTCGATCCAGGAGCGGTCGGCCTCGAACTGCATCCGCCGGCCCGCGCCGTAGTCGAAGCGGGCCAGGACCACGACCCCGGCGAGCAGGGCGAGGAAGGTGGCGACCATGCCCGTCACCCGGATCAGGCGGTCCATGGCCGCCGGCAGCACGGCCAGGACGAGCGCGCCGGCGAGGGGCAGGAAGACCGCGAGGGTCAAGGCCCAGCTGTCGAACCACTTCACGCCGACCGTGTCCTCCTCTGCTCGCGTGCCGCCTCGCGCCGCGGCTGGCTATCTCCCGACGACCTGGGTGACGACGACGGCCAGGCCGACCACGCCCAGGAACAGCGCGGCCGCGTACCACTGGGCCTGGCCGGACTGCACGTAGCGCAACCCGCGGGCCAGCCGGCGGGTGCCGAGGCCGGTCCCGTTGACCACCCCGTCGATGACGCGCTGGTCGAACCAGTAGGTGGCCGGGGCCAGCGCGCCGGTGACGGCCCGGACGAAGCCTTGCTCGTACAGGTCGTCCAGGAAGAACTTCCGTTCCAGGGTCTTGTAGACGAGCGGGGCCCGGGCCAGGTACTCCTGCTCGGGCAGGCCGCGCCGGTACAGGGCCGCGCCGAGCGCGATGCCGAGCAGGGCGACCGCGGTGGTGGCGGCGGCCAGGCCCCAGTTGACGTGGGCCGCGCCCTCGGCCGGCAGCAGCGGGACCTCGATCCAGGCGGCGAAGTTGTTCGACCCGATCCAGGGCGACCCGGCGAACCCCACCAGGGCGGCGCCGGCGGCCAGGAACACCAGCGGCCCGACCATGACCGCATCGGACTCGTGCGGGCTGCCGTGGCCCCGGTAGGCGGCCCCGAACGTGAGCCAGAGCATGCGGGCGACGTAGAAGGCGGTCAGGAACGCGGTGGCCACGCCGACCACGAACACGATCTGGGCCACGCCCGGGCTGCCCGCGAGCTCCTCGGCCGGGGTGCCGAAGCCCGCGTTGTACGCGTCGGTGAGGATCTCGTCCTTGGACCAGAACCCGGCCAGCGGGAAGATCCCGGCCAGGGCGAGCGCCCCGATCGTGAAGGTCCCGAACGTCCAGGGCATGACCCGCCGCAGGCCGCCCATCTCGCTCATGTTGTTGGAGTGGACCGCGTGGATGACCGAGCCGGCCGCGAGGAACAGCAGCGCCTTGAAGAAGGCATGGGTGAACAGGTGGAACACCCCTGCCGAGTACCCGCCGACCCCGAGCCCGGCCATCATGTAGGCGAGCTGGGACACGGTCGAGTAGGCCAGCACCCGTTTGATGTCGTCCTGGACCAGGGCGAGCAGGGCCGCGATCAGCATGGTGGCCGAGGCGAGGATCGCGATCTCGTTCAGGGCGGTGGCCGAGGCGGCGAACACCGGGTACATCCGGGCGACCAGGAAGACGCCGGCGGCGACCATGGTGGCCGCGTGGATCAGGGCCGAGACCGGGGTGGGACCGGCCATGGCGTCGGGCAGCCAGGTGTGCAGCGGGAACTGGCCCGACTTGCCGATCGCGCCGCAGAACAGCAGCACCGCGCCGAGGGTGACGGTGGTCGAGGAGATCCGGCCGGCCTCCACGCCCTCGATGATGGCGCCGATCTCGAAGCTCCTTGCCGACCAGAAGAACACGAAGATGCCGAGCATGAAGCCGATGTCGCCGACCCGGGTGGTCAGGAACGCCTTCACCGCGGCACGGGCGTTGTCGTCGTCCTCCCACCAGTGGCCGATCAGGAAGTACGAGCAGACGCCGATGACCTCCCAGCCGAGCAGCAGGAAGAGCAGGTTGTCTGCCAGGACGACGATGAGCATGCCGCCGGTGAACAGCGACAGGAACGAGAAGAAGATGGTGTAGCGCTCGTCCCCGCGCATGTAGGAGACCGAGTAGACCTGGACGAACAGCGACACCGTGGTGACGACCACGAGCAGGACCGCGGCCAGGCCGTCGACCGTGATCCCGATGGGGATGCTGAGGTCGGCAGCGAACGGCGCCCACTCCCCGCTCAGGTGGTAGGGCTCGCCGCCGCCGATGACCCGGGCGAGGATGCCGAGGCTCAGGATCCAGCCGATCCCCACGGCGAGGATCCCGGCCTCCGCCCCCTTGCCGGGCATGCGCCTGCCCGCGAGCAGGATGACCGCCCAGGCCACCAGGGTCAGGGCGGGGACGAGCCAGGCCAGCTTCTCCATCGCGCTCCTCAGAGCTCAGCCGCAAGGGTCACCAGCGCAGCAGGTCGACCTCGTCGATGTTCACGGTCTCCCGGTTGCGGAAGATCAGCAGGACGATCGCGAGCCCGATGCCGACCTCGGCGGCGGCCACCGCCACCACGAACAGCGCGAAGACCTGCCCGGAGAGGAGCGGGTCCTTGAGGTAGGCGTTGAACGCGACCAGGTTGACATTCACCGCGTTCAGCATCAGCTCGATGCTCATCAGCACCATCACCGCGTTGCGCCTGGCCAGCACGCCGTACACCCCGGCGCTGAACAGGAAGGCGGCGAACACGAGCGGGTAGAGCAGCGGCATCTCAGACGGTCTCCTGGTGGTCAGTCCCGGCGGGCGAGGACGATGGCCCCGATGAGCGCGGCCAGCAGCAGGATGCTGACGGCCTCGAACGGCAGGACGTAGTTGCGGAAGATGGAGGTGCCAAGGGCGGCGGTCGCGGTGACCTCCTGGCCGGCGATGCGCTCGCCGCGCCAGGCGTCGGCCATGAACCAGGTGAGCATCGTGAACACGCCGAGGCCGATCACGAACGCGCCGACCCGGGCCCGCAGCGTGTTGTCGAGGACCCGGCGGCCGACGGGCGCCCTGGTCAGCATGATGCCGAACAGGATCAGCACCACGATCGCGCCGACGTAGATGATGACCTGCACGAACGCGATGAACGGGGCGGCGAGCAGCAGGTAGGTCCCGGCCACGCTGGACAGCGCGACGACCAGGTACAGGGCGGCGTGGACGATGTTCCGGCTGGTCACCACGAGCAGCCCGGCCAGCCCGCCCACCACGGCGAGGACCAGGAAGGCGGCCTCCTGCCCGGTCACGAGTCTCCCCTTGCCGCGGCGCGCAGCTTGCGGGCGTAGGCCGCCTTGGCCCTGGCCCGGGCGGTCCGCTCGGGCTCACCCCCCGCGACCAGCCGGTCGAAGGTCTCCTGGTCGATGCCTGGCTCGACGTGGACGTCCTCGGCCTTGGCGGCGGGCGACGCGGCACCGGCGGCGGTCCCGGCACCGGTAGCCTCGGCAGCGGCGGGCGCTTGGGCCGCGGGCGCCGCAGCAGCCTGGGCCGGAGCACTGGCAGCGGCGGCTGCTGGGGCGGGGGCTGCCGGGGCAGGGGCCGCCGGTGCAGGGGCCGCCGGGGCAGGGGCCGCCGGTGCAGGGGCCGCCGGTGCAGGGGCCGCCGGTGCAGGGGCCGCCGGTGCAGGGGCCGCCGCGGCGGCTTGCGCCGCCTGGGCCTCGGCGGCGGCGGCCGCCTTGGCCCGGGCCGCCTCCTGGGCCTTGCGGGCGGCCTCGACCTCCTTGGGCTCGACCGCGCCCTCCTCGAGCGGGTCGGGCGCTGGCACCGTGTAGGCCCACTCGCGCAGCCGGTCCATCTCGTGGGTCAGGGGCTCGTGGGCGTACTCGGCGTACTCGAACTCCGGGCTCCAGTGGAGGGCGTCGAACGGGCAGACCTCGACGCAGATGCCGCAGTACATGCAGAGCGCGAAGTCGATCGCGAAGCGGTCGAGCATGTTGCGGGTGCGGGCCCGGCCGCCTTCCTTGGGGGCCACGACCTCCTTGTGGGAGTCGATGTAGATGCACCAGTCCGGACACTCGCGCGCGCAGAGCATGCAGACCGTGCAGTTCTCCTCGATCAGCGCGATGACGCCCCGGGTGCGGGCGGGCAGGTCGGGCCGGACGTGCGGGTACTGCCTGGTCGCTGCCCGCGTCGACATGGTCTTGAAGGTGACCCCGAGCCCCTTGAGCAGCCCGGTCCCCTTGAGCGCGGTCATCGGAACGGTCACACCACCTTGGTGAAGCCGACGAGAAGGATCAGCAGCAGCGCCACGGGCACCAGCCGGAGCCAGGCGAACGCCTGGAGCTGGTCCTCGCGCAGCCGCGGGTAGGTGGCCCGGAACCAGATCACCACGAACGACAGGGCGAACACCTTGATCGCCAGCCACCACGGCCCGCCGGGCAGGAACGGTCCCTTCCAGCCGCCGAGGAACAGGGTGGCCGCGATGGCCGACTGCGAGACGATACCCGCGTACTCTGTGAGCAGGAAGAAGGCGAAGCGCAGGCCGGTGTACTCGGTGAGGTGCCCGAAGACCAGCTCGGAGTCGGCCACCGGCATGTCGAACGGCGGGCGGGTCAGCTCGGCAAGGGCGGCCGTGCCGTAGACGAAGAACCCGACGAGGAGCAGCAGCCCCCAGCCGCTCCAGCCCCACCAGCTCTGGCGCTCCACGATCACGGCCAGGTCGGCCGAGCCGGCCTGCATGGCCACGGCCGCCGCGGCCAGCACGAGCGGCAGCTCGTAGGCGATGAGCTGGGCGGCCGCCCGGGTCCCGCCGATCAGCGAGTACTTGTTCGCGCTCGACCAGGCCGCCATCAGCACCCCGATGACGCTCACGCTGGACAGGGCCAGGGTGACGAACAGCCCCACGTCGGAGCGGATCGGGACCAGGTCCGGCCCGTAGGGGATGAAGCCGAACAGCAGGATGCCCGGGATGAGGGCGACCGCCGGGGCCAAGGCGAACACCCACTTGTCGGCCGCCCGGGGGATGATCGACTCCTTCTGGACGAACTTGATGCCGTCGGCCACGAGCTGGAGCACGCCATGGAAGCGGCCCGCCTCCATGGGGCCGAGCCTGGCCTGCATGTGGGCCATGGCCTTGTGCTCCATGTAGCCGACGATCAGCGGGAAGACCAGGAAGATGCCGAGGATGGCGAGGGTCTTGGCCGGCATCAGCACCCAGTAGTGCGACAGCCAGTCGCGGACGGTGCCGGTCACCGGTCGATGTCCCCCACGATGAAGAACATCGAGCCCATGACCGCGATCATGTCGGGTACCAGGGTCCCCTTCAGCAGGTAGGGCAGGGACGAGACGTTGTTGAACGACGGCGTGCGCATCTTGAACCGCCAGGGCGTCTTCTCGTTGTGGGAGACCATGTAGTAGGAGAGCTGGCCGAGCGGGTTCTCCATGCGGACGTAGGCGTGGCCCTCGGGAGCGCGCACGGTCTTCGGCAGCCTGGTGTTGACCGGTCCGGGCGGGATCCGGTCGTGGACCTGCTCGATGATCTTGAGCGACTCCTTGATGCGGGCCAGCAGCATGGCGAAGCGGTCGTAGCAGTCGCCGTTGCGCCCGGTGGGCACGTCGAACTCGACCTGGTCGTAGAACAGGTAGGGCTCGGTCCTGCGGGCGTCCTCGGGCACCCCGGACGCCTGCAGGAGCGCCCCGCTGACGCCGTAGGAGCAGGCCATGTCGGCCGGCAGCACGCCGATGCCCTTGGTCCGGGCGGCGAAGATCTCGTTGCCGAGCACCAGCGTCTCGTACTCCTTGAGGCGCTCGCGCATCCGCGGGACCAGGCTGCGGGACATCTCGACGGCGCCCCTTGGCAGGTCCTGCTTGAGCCCGCCGACCCGGCAGTAGGTCAGGTGCAGGCGGCCACCGGTGATCCACTCCATGAGCGCCTGGATCTCCTCGCGCTCACGGAAGGCGTAGAACATCGGCGTGATGGCGCCGAGCTCGAGCGGGTAGGAGCCGACGAACATGAGGTGGTTGAGGACGCGGGTCCACTCGGCCATCAGCATGCGGATCCAGGTGGCCCGCTCGGGCACCTCCAGCCCCATCTGCTTCTCGACGATCAGCGCCACGCCCAGCTCGTTGCAGATCGACGAGACCCAGTCGTGCCGGTTGACCAGCGCGATGATCTGGCGGTAGTCGCGGTACTCTGCGAGCTTCTCGAATGCCCGGTGCATGTAGCCGATCACCGGCTCGGCCGACTCGATCATCTCGCCGTCGAGGGTCACGAGCACCCGCAGGACCCCGTGGGTGGCCGGATGCTGCGGCCCGACGTTGAGGGTCATGTCCTGGGTGTGCAGCTCGCGGTCGGCCTTGTCGCGGATGATGATGCCGATCCCGGTGCCGTCGGCGGCCTGGAAGGCGGCGCCCGCCTGCGCGGCCGCCCCGGTCACGTGTCGCTGGTCGGTGGCCACGGCGCTACTCCCCCGGTTCCTTCGCGCCCGGCCAGGGCTTGGCCTCCCTGGCCAGCAGGGCGAACTCCTTGCGCAGCGGGAAGCCCTCGAACTCCTCGGGCAGCAGCAGCTTGGCCAGGTTCGGGTGGCCGTCGAAGGTCACCCCGAACAGCTCGGCCGTCTCCCGCTCGTGCCAGTCGGCCCCCGCCCACAGGTCGTGCACGGTCGGCAGGTGCCCGCCGTCGCGTGGGACCAGCGACCGCACCTGCACGTGATGGTGGTGGCTGGTCGAGTACACGTGCAGGACCACCCCGATGCCGCGCGCCTCCTCGTCGACCCCGCAGAGGAACTCGAAGAAGTTGCAGGCCAGCTCGGGGTCGTGGCGGACCAGCTCGGCGGCCCGGCGGTAGTCGGCCGGGGCCACGGTGGCGGTCAGCAGGCCGTAGGAGATCTCCGGCTCGACCGCTTCGGTGAGCTCCGCGACCAGGTGGTCGCGCATGGCGGCGGCGTCCACCTAGTGGCTCCCCTCCAGACGTCTGCCCGGCCGGCGCCTCGCCAGCATGGACGTCGGCGCAGCCTTGATGCCATGGGAGCCCGGCGCCGACCGGGCAAGCCTCGCCGGGGTCGCCATCAGGCACCCACCACGATCGGCTGGCGCTCCCCGGCAGGCTCGGTCGAGTAGCGGTCCTTGAGGGACTCGCCGCCGATGCGCTCCTGCAGCTTGATGATGCCGTGCAGCAGCGCCTCGGGACGCGGCGGGCAGCCGGGGACGTAGACGTCCACCGGGATGATCTGGTCGACGCCCTTGGTGACCGAGTACGAGTCCCAGTAGGGGCCGCCGCAGTTGGAGCAGGAGCCGAAGGAGATGACGTACTTCGGCTCGGGCATCTCGTCGTACAGACGCTTGACCGCCGGCGCCATCTTGTCTGTCAAGGTGCCGGAGACCACCAGCAGGTCGGCCTGCCTGGGCCCGTGCGCGAACGGGATCACGCCCAGGCGGATGAAGTCGTGGCGGGCCATGGAGGTGGCGATGAACTCGATCGCGCAGCAGGCCAGGCCGAAGTTGAACACCCACAGCGAGTACTTCCGGCCCCAGTTGAAGATGAACTTGATCGGCTGGGGCAGCTCGACGGAGTCGACTAGGCCCATTTCAGGACACCCTTCCGGTACGCGTAGAGCAGGCCGACGGCGAGGACCCCGATGAAGACGACCATCTCCCAGAAGGCCGCCACGCCGAAGTCGGTGAACACCACCGCCCAGGGGAAGAGGAACACGCTCTCGACGTCGAAGATGACGAAGAGGAAGGCGAAGACGTAGTAGCGGATCTGGGTCTGGGACCAGGAGCTGCCGATCGGGTCCATGCCGCTCTCGTAGGTGGTGAGCTTGCCGGCCGACGGCCGGTTGGGGCGCAGCGCCCGGTTGGCGCCGAACGCGACGGCGACGAACAGCACGGACAGCACCAGCAGGCCGGCAAACGTGCCGTAGGCCTGGAAGTACGAGGTCATGTGGCTCCCGGTCCGCGTCCTCGGGCGTCGGCGGGAAAGGGTCCCCGTCCCGCCATGATGCGCCGAGATCCCCGACGACAGCCTCGGCGTCCTTCGGCCAGGCCGCGCCGTCCCAATCGGCCGGCGGCCCTGGTCCGCCGAGATTCTAGTCCACCTGCGCTGGCAGCGGCCAACCTGTCAATGCGCTGGTAGACGGCTTGTTTCGCACGAATGAACAAGCCCGCCCGACCAGCCGCCGGCTGACACCGGTCCCCGGGCACGTGGCCGCCAGCACCGGGCCCGGGGGCACGTGGCCGCCAGCACCGGGCCCGGGGCCCGTCCGCGTGTTGGCGGGGAGGCTGTGGGAGACTGCGGCCATGGAAGCGGGGCTGGTGGCGTTCGTCGGCGTCGCTGTCGTCGTCATCGTCACCCCTGGGCCCGACACGGCGCTGACGGTCCGCAACGCGCTGCTCGGTGGGCGGCGGGCGGGAATGTTCACGGCCGTCGGGGTCGTCGGCGGCTAGGCCGTCTGGACACTGGCGACCAGCGCCGGGATCGCCGCGCTGCTGGTCGCCTCGAGACCCGCCTTCACGGCGCTCAGGTACGCCGGGGCTGCGTACCTGAGCTACCTCGGGGCCCAGGCGCTGGTCGCCGCCTTGCGCGGCAGCGGCCACGCGCCGCCGGTCAACGGCGGTCCGGCACGGCTCGTGCCCGCGGTCGCGCTCCGCCAGGGGGTGGTCAGCAACCTCGCAAACCCCAAGTCGGCGGTCTTCTTCACGAGCCTGCTGCCCCAGTTCGTTCCAGCAGGAAATGCGTCGTTCCCGGCCTTCCTCGCGCTCGGCCTGCTGTACTGCTCGATCACGCTGGTGTGGCTCTGCGGGTACGCGGTGGCGGTCGCGAAGGTCGGCGCCGTGCTGCGCCGCCCGATGGTCCGCCGGGCGATCGAGGCGGTCACGGGAATCGTGTTGACGGCGCTCGGCCTGCGCCTGGCGACCGAGCGGCGCTGACCGATGCAAGGACCCGCCGCTCAACAACTTGGCCGTTCCAGCCCCGGCACAACGAGGTGAGTGGCACTCGACCTGGCGAGGTCATTGGGCGGCAAGCCCAACACCTGGCCGACCGGGTGGAGCACCGGCTGGTCCGCTGGTGCTGGCCGCCGCCGGGATCGGCCGGGCCTGCCGGCGCCGGTGCTTCCACGTTCCTACGAGGAGTGCGAGACTGTTGAGCATGACCATTATGAGCGTGCTGGATCGGGAGATGTTCTCGGAGGCTGAGGCAGCCAGGCTGCTTCGCGTCCCTCAATCGACGCTCAACTACTGGTTGGAAGGTGGCGAGCGGCGGGACAAGACCTACAAGCCCGTCATCCGGCTAGAGCCTCGGGGTGATAGGTCAGTGACGTGGGCCGAGTTCGTCGAAGCCGGCCTGCTGCGTGAGTATAGACGGACCCATGGAGTACCCATGGCCGAGTTGCGGGACTTCATCGGCTCGCTCCGTGCGGCCTACGACGTGCCCTACCCACTTGCCCACCGCCGGCCCTTCGTTGGCGAGGGGCGCCGGCTCGTGCTCGAAGCCCAAGACGCTTCCGGTCTCGATGCCGAGTACTGCCTGGTGGCGGTGACCCGAAACCAACTCATCCTCACTCCGCCAGCTGCCGCCTTCGTTAAGCGGGTGACCTGGAACCACGACGTGGTTGTCAGCTGGCGACCTCATGACGATCCGGCGTCGCCAGTTCGCATGACGCCCGATGTTCGCTTCGGGCTTCCGAACGTGAAGGGCATCAGAACCGAAATCCTTTGGGAGCACGTCGATGCTGGCGAGGACATCGATGAGGTGGCAGAAGCCTTCAATCTGAAGCCGAGCGATGTGGGCTGGGCTCTGGCCTACGAGATTCCCCTCCGAGCGGCGTGAACCGAGGGGCCAAGCCGGCGACTGTCCGCTTCTACATCGACGCTGACGTCTTAGGCCTGGCCAAGGTGCTTGTGGCCCTCCGATCCGACGTGACCTATCCGGGTGATCCTGGCGGGACTGTCCATCGTCGCCAGCGTCCGCCTTGTTGCATCACGGACCCCAACACCGACGACGCGGTGTGGATACCCGAGACCGCCCGTCAGGGATGGCTGATCATCACAAGGGACAGCGGCATCCAGCACCACCGAGCCGAGATCGAAGCGGTGCGCAACAGCAGCGCCCGCATGATCGCTCTGGCCGGCGAAGAAGCGAAGAACACCTGGCTCCAGCTTGAGATCGTGATGAGCCAGTGGCGGGCCATCGAGCGGCGCCTGAACGAGCCCGCCCCGTTCATCTATACGGCCACCAGAACGGTGCTCAAGCCGGTCCACCTGAAGTGAGCATCCCGCTCCGGACGGCCCGGTGGAAGACGCTGTACCGGCAGGGCGCGGTGGAGCGGGAGTTCGGCCGGCTCAAGCACGCCTGGGGCCTGCTGCCCCTGCGGCTGCGGGGCATCCAGCGGGTCCGGCTGCACGCCGACCTTGCGATCCTCGCCCAGCTCGCCTGCGCGCTCGCCACCGCCCGAGCCGTGCCGCTGGCCGCGTAGGCGGCCCTGCCCCGAGCACCACCCGCCCCGAGGCTCCGGGCCGCCCCAAGGCACCCGGAGCCCGATGCTGAGCGCCGATCCGGGCCGATCAGCAGGAGAACAGCCCATGAACTGCGGCAATGCCGACCCGCGCTGCGGTTTCGCTGGCCGTATCGCCGGACCCTCCTACAGCGCCCCAGTCGTCGATGAGCCCGTCTGTGGTCCTGGCGGGGTATTCCGGGTTGCCGCAGCCAGCACCCGGCGCGCTGCCTCGGCTGGGTCTGCTCGGACCTCACACTCCCACAGGCGCACCACGGCCCAGCCCACCTCCTCCGCAAGCCGCGTGGATGCCTTGTCGCGCTCTCGGTTTCTCGCCATCTTGGCCTCCCAGAGTGCCGCGTTTGGCCCACGGAAGTCCCTCCGGCCGTGCACCGGACAGCCGTGCCAGAAGTCGCCGTCCACGAAGACCGCCACCCCGCGGCGTGGGAGCACAAGGTCTGGTGTGCACCCGCGTGCGAGCTGGCGGTGAAGGCGGAACCGGGCGCCTGCCGCATGGAGGGCACGGCGGAGCAGCAGCTCAGGCTCGGTGTGCCTGCTGCGGCGACCGCGGAGCTGGCCGGCGGACTCGGTTACGACCCACTGGTCCGACACGGGTGCATCATCCCCAGGTTGGCCGGAGTTGCCAACTTGCTGTCAGCCGGGCGCTGTACGATCCGCCGGAGGCGCGTCCCCGAGGAGGCTGCTTGACAAGACTGCGAGACTCGCATGGCCGCTGACGACGGGCAGGACAACGCGGTTTCGCTTCCCCCGACAGCCACAGCGCCGGCTGGCCTGATCGAGCCAGCCCGCCCTCTGCGTTCAGGTCCGACCGCCATCGACCTCTTCTCCGGTGCCGGGGGGGCGTCGCTCGGCCTGCTCAACGCAGGCTTTGACCTGCGGCTGGCCGTTGACATCGACCCGACGTACAGCCTGACCCACCGTGCCAACCTGCCCGGCGAGTCCATGACGGCAGACCTGCGGCAGGTCGACGCCGACAAGCTGAGCCAGGCGGCCGGCGTCGGCCCAGGAGAGCTGGACCTGCTCTTCGCCGGGCCACCTTGCCAGGGCTTCTCCATGATCGGCTCCCGGGTAGTGTGGGACGAGCGCAACAACCTCTTCCGGGAGGTGCTGCGCCTCGCCGCCTCGCTGCAGCCACGGGCTGTCGTGATCGAGAACGTCCCTGGGCTCGTCACCCTGGCGGGCGGCGCGTACCTGCGCGCAATCCTCCAGGGCCTCGCCGAGGCTGGCTACAGCGCATCGTGCGCGGAGCTGCTGGCGGCCCAGTACGGGGCGCCGCAGATGCGCTGGCGGCTCGCGATCGTCGCGTGGAGGCGCGACCTGGGAGTGTCTCCTGGCTACGGCTTCCCGCCGCCGACACACGGGCGCAAGCGGATCGGCGACCTCATCTCAAACTGCCCCGTCGGCGTGGCCGACATGGACGGGTTTGTCACCGCCCGTGAGGCGATCGGCGACCTCCCGGCGGTACGGGCCGGCGAGCAGGCCGACCGCTACACCGGCAGCCCGGCCACAGCCTACCAGCGCAGGATGCGTGAAGGGCTCGCCGACGAGCTGTGGAACCACTACGCGGCCCGCCTCTCGGCCGCGAACCTGGCCCGGATCGCCGCGCTCAAGCCTGGCCAGGACTGGCGCAACCTGCCGTTCGACCTGCTGCCTTCGGGCATGCAGCTGGCGCTGCGCAAGGACCACACCCGCCGCTACCGTCGGATGACCTGGGACGGTGTCCCACGCGCTGTCATCACCCGGTTCCGCGACCCGAAGACGGGTGAGTACACCCACCCCGAGCAGGACCGCACCATCACGATCCGCGAGGCGGCGCGGCTGCAGGGGTTCCCCGACGGCTTCGTCTTCCACGGCCACAGGTCCAGCCAGTACGAGCAGGTCGGCAACGCCGTACCTGTCCAGCTCGCCCAGGCAACTGCTGCCGAGGTGCTGTGCTGCCTCGCTGGGCGCCCCTCTCACCGGCTGGCCAACGGCTTCTACCGCCGGCCCGTCCCCACGCTCGGCCCATACGGCGAACTCCTCGACACCCTCGCGGTCTCGTGACCGGCGATCCCAGCCGTGACCAGGCACCGGCCGGGCGGTCCCGTAGGACCGTCAGGGAGCCTGACCCGGACCGCGCGGCGCAGAAGCCGCACATCGCCGAGTGGTACGGCCACCGTGTCTTCCCGACCGTGTCAGGTTCCCCAGCAGCGCTAGCCGATCAGCGGGCCGGCCAGTGCCCGTTCCTCACCCGGGCGTTCGGCGACGAACGGCCGTGCGTCAAGAGGGCCAACTCACAGGGTGTCTGCACAGTCAGCGCCACGAGCAACCGGCGGCGGCAGGACTGGCTGGTCTGCCCTTACCGCGCCGTGGACGACGAACTGCTCGCGGAGATGGTCCGCCGCTTGTTCGACGTGCCCGTTCGGGACCCGATCATCCTCGCCCCTGTGGTCAATCTCGCCCGGCCTGCCTTCCGAAGCCAGGTTCTCCAAGCTCTGGGCAAACAGAGCCCGCTGCGCCACTTCGTGTACTTCCAGAACATCTTCGGCGGCGAGATCTCGCTTCCGGGCACACCCGCGTCACCCGACCTGTCATTCGACATCACCGTTGTCGAGCTGCTGCCCACTCTGCCGGGCACCCCGGGGCTTGTTGGCATGGCCGAGCCGGAGGACCAGGTACAGGTCGGGAAGTACGGTGTCATCGAACTCCAGACTGCCGACACACATGGCAGCTACCAGCATGCCGTCACTGCGCTGCGCGGGGCGCTTGACCTGCACCCCAACGACTTCCCTGACCAGTTGGCGAGAAACCCGGAGTGGGCCGGCCGCAGGGTCGAGGGGCCGAACATCGCCAACGTCTTCAAGAGGACTTTCTACCAGGTAGCGTTCAAGTTCCAGGTGACGAAGAGCCAGACCTCGGTTGGCTGTCTCCTGGCCCTGCCGCAGCCTGTATGGGACTCCTGGCAACGGTTTCTCGGCAGCCCCGAACTCCGACAGCAGGACGACGGGACGTGGCGGCTTCTCGATGACCGCTCACTTGACCCGACGGACTGGATCTACGTGTTCGACATCAGCGAGGAACCACCCGCTGACGGTGGGCCGGCCACTATCGACACCCGGCTCGTGATCGGCACCGACGCCGCCACCTTGAGCCGCGCCGCGCTCGACATAGCACCAGCCAAGGCCATCCAATACGGTGCTGAGGATGCGGTCTTAGCCGCAGTGACGAGGCGCCTTCGCGCGTATCTACACGGTTGACCTAGTGTCCCGAGTTACTGGTTCGCTTCATATTCGTGGCGGTGAACCTCCTGGTCAGGGGAAGAAGATCCCACCGGAGAACATCAACGAATCAACGATTCGGGACACTAGGCCACACGGGGATGGGCCGCCGGCGGGACACGCCGTCCGCATGTCCTCGCGCGGCAGATGGAACCGGACTGGCAGCCCATTCTTGGAAGCTCACGCGGTCAGCGCTGCCACGTTGGGGGTCACGCCTCCCGGTCCAGGACCCGGTCGGCGACCTCCTCGAGGGCGGAGCGGGCAGGGCCGGCGGGCAGCGGGCCCAGGGCGGCCTTGGCCCGGTCGACCTCGACCTGGGCGGTCCGCCTGGCCTCCTCGAACACCGGCGAGGCGCGCAGCATGGCCAGGGCGCTGGCGAGCGCCTCGTCGTCGCGCTCGCCGTCGAGCAGCCGGGCGAGCTGCGCGGCGTCCCGGCCACCCCGGCGGAGCAGGTACAGCACGGGCAGGGTCCGGACCCCGGCCAGCAGGTCGATGCCTGGCAGCTTGCCGGAGGTGACCGTCTCGGTGGCGATGTCGAGCAGGTCGTCGCCGAGCTGGAAGGCGACCCCGACCCGCTCACCGTACCGGGTCAGCGCCTTTACCTCCGCGGAGGGCGCGCCGGCCAGGCGGCCGCCCAGCCGGCAGGCGGCCGCGATGAGCGCGCCGGTCTTGTCGGTCAGCACCCCCATGTAGTGCTCGACCGGGTCCTGCCCGGGACCGGGGCCCCTGGACTCGCGGATCTGCCCCTCGACCAGCCGCGCGATGGCACGGGCGAGCACCAGGGTCGCCTCGGCGCCGAGCCCGGCGGTCACCTCTGAGGCCCGGGCGAACAGGTAGTCGCCGGTGAGGATGGCGATCTTGTTGTCGTAGCGGGCGTTGGCCGAGCGCGCGCCCCGCCGGATCTGCGCCTCGTCCATGACGTCGTCGTGGTAGAGGGTGGACAGGTGGGTGAGCTCGATGGCGACCGCGGCGCCGACCAGGCGGGCATCGGTGGGGTCGCCGAAGTGACCGGCGAGGAAGACCATCGTGGGGCGGAAGCGCTTGCCTCCCGCCGCGAGCAGGTGGCTGGCCGCCTCCTGCACGAACGGGTCGGCGCTGGCCACCGCGTCGGCCAGGGCCGCCTCGACCTCGGCCAGGCCGGCCCGGGTGCGCGCCTGGATCCCGGCGTACAGTCCGGACAGGAGCGGGTCGACGGCTCGAGCTGGCACCAGCTACCCGAGGATCCGGCCGGCGGCCTGGGCCGCGGTGACAAAGACCTGCGGGGCGAGGCCGATCACGACCGTGAGCAGGCCGGCGGCGACCAGGGCGACGCCGAGCGCCGGGGACCGGGTCACGCCCGGCCCCGGCTCGGCCGGCTCCTGCAGGAAGGTGACGACGATGACCCGCAGGTAGAAGAAGGCTGAGATGATCGAGCTGACCACCGCCACCACCACCAGCCAGGTGAGCCCGGTGCCCACGCCGGCCTGGAACACGTAGTACTTGGCCCAGAAGCCCGAGAACGGCGGGATGCCGGCGAGCGCAAACAGGAAGATGGCCAGCAGCAGCGCGGGCCCGAAGTGGCGGCGGCCGAAGCCGCGGAAGTCGTCGAGGGACGAGCGCTCGCCGGCCCCGTCCAGCTCGGCAGCGCCTGCCGCGGCCGGCGCCCCGGGCAGGCCGTCGCCGGGCGGCCCGCCGCTCCCGGCCGGAGCCTCCCTGGTCATGGTGACGACCGCGCCGGCCCCGGCCTCTTCCCCGGTGGCGGCCGCGGCCAGCACAGGAGCGGCCACAGGCCTGGCGCCGGCCTGCTCTGCCGCGGCGCCGGCCTCCTCTGCCGCGGCGACGGCGGCCGCCGGCTCGGCCCTGGCCTCGGCGGCCGCTGGCTCGGCCCGGGGCTCGGCGCCGGCCGTGGCCGGTGCGGCCTCGGCGGCCCTGGCCTCGGCGGCAGCCGGCCCGGGCGAGGCGTACTGCACCACCATGAACGCGCCCATGACCATGAAGCTGTAGGCGAGCAGGTAGAACATCGAGGCACTGGCGCCATCGGGGCTGGTGGCGGCGGCGATCACCCCGATCAGCAGGTAGCCGGCGTGGGAGATCGACGAGTAGGCGAGCATGCGCTTCAGGTCGGACTGGACCACGGCCAGGATCGCCCCGACCAGCATGGTGACCACGGCCACGGCGGCGACGACCGGGCGCCAGTCGAGCACCAGCCCGCCCAGGGAGCCCGCGAACACGCGCAGCAGCACCGCGAACCCGGCCGTCTTGGTCCCGGCGGCCATGAACGCCGTCACCGGGGTGGGCGCACCCTGGTAGACGTCAGGGGTCCACATGTGGAACGGCACCGCGGCCACCTTGAACAGGAAGCCGACCGCGAGCAGGCCCACCCCGGCCAGCAGCAGGGTCGAGCTGATGGTGGGGTCGCCGGTGACCTGCGCGATGCGGAGCAGGTTGGTCGTGCCGGTCGCCCCGTAGCACAGGGCGATGCCGTAGAGCAGGAAGGCGGACGAGAACGCGCCGAGCAGGAAGTACTTCATCGCCGCCTCCTGCGCGCGCAGGCGGCGGGTCGCCCCGGCCATCACGTAGAGGCTGAGCGAGAGGATCTCGAGGGCGATGAACACCACCAGCAGGTCGGAGGCCGAGGCGAGCAGGACCATGCCGGTGAGCGCGAACAGCAGCAGCGGGAAGATCTCCGGTGGCTCCTCGCGGTCGCGCCCGCTCTGGCTCGCGGCCATCAGCGTGGCGAGCGCGCCCACGGCGAGCAGGATCACCCGGGCGTAGCGGGTGATGCCGTCCAGGGCGACCGAGCCCTCGAACGCGGTCCGGGCGATGTCCCAGTTCCACGCGGTCAGGCCGCCCGCGACGGCCAGGCCGGCCAGGGTGAGTCCGGCCAGGACCTCGCGCCGGGCGTTCGGCCAGTACGCCACGACCATCAGCAGGACCACCCCGGCACCGGCCAGGGCCAGCTCGGGGGCGATCCCGCGCCAGTCGATCTGAGGCAGGTCGAGGGGCGCCTGGGCGACGGACTGGGCCAGGACGTGCACGGGCTCCTCCAGGGGATCCGGGGCCGGCCGGTGCGCCGGCCCACGGCGGTTCGGTCAGGGGCTTGGCTGGCTGGGTTGCAGGGCGGCGCCGGCCGGGCCGGCGGTTCGGGCGGTCTCCTCGGCGACACGCTGGACGGACGGCTCGACCCGGTCAAGGACCGGGCGCGGGAACATGCCGAGCACCACGATCGCGGCCACCAAGGGGCCCAGGATGGCCCACTCGCGGGCGCTCAGGTCGGGGACGGCGCGGTTCTCCTCCGAAGTGATCGGGCCATGCCACATGCGCTGGTAGGCCCAGAGCAGGTAGACCGCGCCGAGGATCACCCCGACGGCGCCGAGCACGGCGTAGACCGGGTTGGCCAGGAAGGCGCCGATCAGGGTGAGGAACTCGCCGACGAAGCCGACCAGGCCGGGCAGGGCGAGCGAGGCCAGGGTGATGACCAGCATGACCCCGGCCATGCGGGGCGCCGACTGCTGCAGCCCGCCGAAGTCGTCGATCCGGCGGGTCCCCCGACGCTCCCACAACATGCCGATCATGAAGAACAACCCGCCGATGACGAGCCCGTGGGCGACCATGTAGAACACCCCGCCCTGCAGGCCCTGGACCGTGAACGCGAAGATGCCGAGCACGATGAAGCCGAGGTGGGAGACTGACGAGTAGGCGACCAGGCGCTTGAAGTCCTTCTGCACCGTGGCCACGATCGCGCAGTACAGGATCCCGACCACCGCCAGGGTCATCAGCGCCGGCTGGAAGTAGCGGGAGGCGTCGGGGAACAGGGGCAGGGAGTAGCGCAGGAACCCGTAGACGCCGAGCTTGGACATGACCCCGGCGAGCAGCACGGTGGTGGTGGTGGGCGCCTCGACGTAGGCGTCTGGCAGCCAGGTGTGGAACGGGACCAGGGGCGTCTTGACCGCGAAGGCGGCGAAGAAGGCGGCGAACAGCCAGCGCTGGGTGGTCGGGTCCTTGGAGAGGTCGCGCAGCACCTCGTAGTCGAACGTGCCCGGCCTGCCCGCCCTGGCCGAGAGGTAGAACAGGGTGACGATCGCGACCAGCATGAGCAGACCGCCGAACAGGGTGTAGAGGAAGAACTTGACCGCCGCGTACACGCGCCGCTCACCGCCCCACGACCCGATCAGGAAGTAGGCCGGGATCAGCACGGCCTCCCAGAAGATGTAGAACAGGAACATGTCGAGGGCCACGAACACCCCGAGCATGGCCGTCTCGAGGAGCAGCAGCAGGGCGACGTAGTTGCGCGGCCGGTCGGTCATCCGCCACGACCCGGCGATCGCGAGCGGCACCAGCATGGTGGTGAGCAGCACCAGCGGCAGGCTCACCCCGTCCACCCCGACCTTGTACTGGACGCCGAACGAGCGCACCCAGTCGGCCGCAAGCCCGAGCTGGAAGCCGGCCTCGCCGCTCCGGAAGCGGACCGCGAGCACGACCGCGAGGGCGAGGGTGACCAGGCTCGCCGCCAGCCCGGTCCAGCGGGCCACATTGTCCCATCGGGGGGCTGGGCTTGAGCCCCCCGAACCCCCGGGGTCCCATGGGGAGGCTGGGCTTCCGCCCCCCGACCCCCCCGAAGCCTGGGCCGCCGGCATGGCGGCGAGCAGCAGCGTCCCGGCCAGCGGGGCGAACACGGTGATGGTGAGCAGCACGGTCGAGGCTCCTAGCTGGTCCGGAACACGAGGAACGCGACGATGAGCACGGCGCCGCCGAGCACGCCGACGGCGTAGGTGCGGACGAGGCCGGTCTGCAGGCGGCGGCCACGGCTGGCGGCCGCGCCGACCACGGCGGCCGCGCCGTTCACGGCCCCGTCGATGGTCCGCTGGTCGACGTTGACGGCCAGGAACGCGGCGGCCGCGCGGCCGAGGGTGACCGTGAAGAACTCGTAGACCTCGTCGACGTAGAGCTTGTGGGCGAGCAGCCGCCAGGCGGCGGCGAAGCGGGCCCGCACCGCGAGCCACTCGACCCGGCCCGACAGGTAGAGCCACCAGGCGGCGAGCACGCCGACGGCGCCGACGAGCACCACGATCGCGCCGAGCAGCAGCTCGCGGGCGAAGCTGGCGGAATGCTCGGCCGCGGCCTCGGGGCCGACCAGGACCGGGTCGAGGAAGCGGGCCAGGGGCCCGCCCGCGAAGCCGCCCCCGCCGAGGACCAGGCCGGCGACGAGCGCGAGCACGGCCAGCACGACCAGGGGGGCGGTCATGACGGGCGGGGACTCGTGCGGGTGCCGGCCTTCGGGCCAGCGCGCCTTGCCCAGGAAGGTCAGGAAGAACATCCGGGACATGTAGAAGGCGGTGAGCCCGGCGGTGAGCGCGCCGATCGCCCAGCCGAGCAGGCCGAAGCCCCCGTGCTCGAAGGCGGCGCCGAGGACCGCCTCCTTGGAGTAGAAGCCCGCGGTGAGCGGGAACCCGATGATCGCGAGCCAGGCCGCCCCCATGGTCCAGAACGTGACCGGCATGGCCGTGCGCAGCCCGCCGAAGTGCTTGACGTCGGTGTCGTCGTCGTTGCCGTGCATCACCGACCCGGCCCCGAGGAAGAGCTGGGCCTTGAAGAAGGCGTGGGTGACGAGGTGGAACAGCCCGGCCGCATAGCCGACCGGCCCCACGCCGACGGCGACGAACATGTAGCCGAGCTGGGAGACGGTCGAGTAGGCGAGGATCTTCTTGATGTCGTCCTGGCCCACGGCGATGAGCGCCGCGAGCAGGGCGGTGAGCGCGCCGACGACCACCACCACGGTCTGGGCGGTGGGGGAGGCCTCGAACAGGGCGTGGGCCCGGGCGACCAGGAACACCCCGGCGGTCACCATCGTCGCCGCGTGGATGAGGGCGGACACCGGGGTGGGGCCCGCCATGGCGTCCGGCAGCCAGACGTACAGGGGGATCTGGGCGCTCTTGCCCGCGCAGGCGAGGAACAGCAGCAGCGCGACGGTGGTGGCGGTCGCGCCCACGAGCCCGCTCGTCCGGCCGAGCACGTCGTCGAAGTCGAGGCTGCCGAACTGCCGGTACAGCAGGAACATGGCGATCAGGAAGCCGAAGTCGCCGATGCGGTTGGCCAGGAACGCCTTCTTCGCCGCCGGCGGGGCCCAGACCTCCTCGGTCTCGTCCGGGACGCCCTCGACCAGCCGGGCGTCGGGCTGGACCACCGGGAGGCGGCGGTTGAACCAGAACCCGATGAGCAGGTAGGAGCAGAGCCCCACCCCCTCCCAGCCGAGGAACATGACCAGGAAGTTCTGGGCCAGCACGAGCACCAGCATGGCGGCCACGAACAGGTTCAGCCAGGCGAAAAAGGTCTCCGACCGGTCGTCGTGGGCCATGTAGCCGATCGAGTAGAGGTGGATCAGGCCCGACACCCCTGTGACGACCAGCGCCATGGTGGCCGAGAGCTGGTCCCAGCGGAAGTCGAAGGCGACGCGCAGGTCGCCGGCGCTGAACCACTCGTAGCCGCGCAGGATCTGGGTGCGCTCCTCGCCGCCGTGGGAGAGCAGCGCGAAGAACGCGGCCACGGCGATCAGGAACGAGGTGGCGACCAGGGCGGTGGCGAGCCAGCCGGCCAGCTGCCGCAGGCGTTGCCCGAGCGCGACGTTGACCGCGAACCCGGCCAGGGGCAGCAGGGGCAGCAACCACACCAGGCGGACCGTGCCGGTTGCGTTCAGAGCAGGCTCACCCCCTGAGCAGGTTGACGTCGTCGACGCTGATCGACGAGCGCTTGCGGAAGATGGCGACGAGGATGCCGAGGCCGACCACGACCTCGGCGGCGGCGACCACCATCACGAAGAACGACAGGACCTGGCCGTCGAGGGTGCCGTTGCGCCGGGCGAAGGCGATGAACGACAGGTTGACCGCGTTCAGCATCAGCTCCACGCACATGAACACCACGATGGCGTTGCGCCGCACCAGCACCCCGATCACCCCGATCGTGAACAGCACGGCGCCGAGCAGCAGATAGGCGTTGGTCCCGACCCTCATGGGCGACGCTTCCCAAGGACGAGGGCCCCGACCGCGGCCACGACCAGCAGGATCCCGGTCGCCTCGAAGGCGAACACGTAGCGGGTGAACATCAGGCGGCCCACCGCCTGCACGTTGCCGCCCGCGTTGGCGGCGGCCAGGTCCCCGGCCCCGCCCGACAGGCCCCCGTTGACGACGGCGACGACGACCGCGACAAGCAGCAGCACGCCGAGCACGCCGGCGGTCACCCGCTGGCCGGGGATGGTCTCCGACACGACCTCCTGGTTGCCGATGCCGAGCAGCATGAGCACGAACAGGAACAGCACCATGATCGCGCCGGCGTAGACGATGACCTGCACCGCGGCCAGGAACTGGGCTTGCAGGAGCACGTAGAAGCCGGCCAGGCAGAAGAAGTTCACCACCAGCAGCAGGGCGGAGTAGACCGCGTTGCGGCTGGTGACCATGCCGACCGCGCTGACCAGGCTGAGGACGGCGAGCGGGACGAAGGTGATCAGCTCGGCCCGCTCGGCCGCGGTGGCGGCGAGGATGCTCATCCGGGCACGACCTCGTCGGCGGGCAGCTCGCGGTCGGCCTGTCTGCTCTCCCGGGCCCGCAGCAACGCCCAGACCGGCTCGGTCGACTCCTGGGAGACCGACGCCTGCGGCCCGTAGCGGGCGATCGCGGGCGGCCCGTCCTCGGCGTCGGTGTGCGGGAGGGGCTTGGCCCCGGCAGGGACCGGGGCGAGCAGCTGCGGCTTGTCGTAGACGAGGTCCTGGCGGTTGGCCGCCGACATCTCGTACTCGTTGGTCATGGTCAGCGCCCGGGTCGGGCAGGCCTCGATGCACAGGCCGCAGAAGATGCAGCGGTTGTAGTTGATCTGGTAGATGGCTGCGTAGCGCTCCCCCACCGAGTAGCGCGCCTCGGGGGTGTTGTCGGCGCCCTGCACGTAGATGGCGTCGGCCGGGCAGGCGTAGGCGCAGAGCTCGCAGCCGATGCACCGCTCGAGGCCGTCGTCGTAGCGGTTGAGCTGGTGGCGGCCGTGGAAGCGGGGCGCGGTGGGGCGCTTCTCCTCCGGGTACTGGATGGTGTTCTTCTTCCGGAACATGCTCCGGAAGGTGACCGAGAGGCCTTTGAGGATCTCCGAGGACATCATGAGGTGGGCCCTCCGGTGGCGGTGCGGTCCGGGGCGCCAGGACGCTTCCTGGACTCCTTGGGGCCGGGGATGAGCAGGGACACGAGCAGCAGCACGACCAGGGCCCCGATGGCGATGTAGAGCACCCGGCGGTTCACGCTGGTCAGGTCCACGGTGAGCACGACGCCGGTGACCGCGACCCAGGCCAGGGCGACCGGGATGAGGAGCTTCCAGCCGATGGCCATGAGCCGGTCGAAGCGGAGCCGCGGCAGCGTGGCCCGCAACCAGATGAACAGGAAGATGAACAGGTAGATCTTGGCCACGAACCACAGGATGGGCCAGAGCCAGGGCAGGAACCCGTGGATGACCGGGCCGTCCGGGCCGCCCAGGAACAGCGTGGTGGCGACCGCCGAGACGGTGATGACGTTCAGGTACTCGGCCAGGAAGAACAGCGCGAACTTCACGCCCGAGTACTCGGTGTGGTAGCCGCCGACCAGCTCGGACTCGGCCTCGGGGAGGTCGAACGGGGGCCGGTTGGTCTCGGCGATGCCGGCCAGCAGGAACACCAGGAACATGGGGAGCTGGGGAACGATGTACCAGCGGGGGATGAACCCCCAGATCGGGTCGCCGTGCTGGGCGGCCACGATCCCTGCGGCCGACAGGGTGCCCGCGTACATCAGCACCCCGACGATGGAAAGGCCCTGGGCGATCTCGTAGCTGATCATCTGGGCGCTGGAGCGGACCGCGCCGAGCAGCGGGTAGTTCGAGCCCGAGGCCCAGCCGGCCAGCACGATCCCGTACACCTGCAGGCTGGCCATGGCGAGCACGAACAGCAGGCCCACGTTGAGGTCGGTGAGCTGGGCGTTCTGGGAGCCGAAGTTGGTCCCGAACGGGATCACCGTGACCGACAGGAACGCCGGCACCATCATGACCACCGGAGCCAGGCCGTAGAGGATGCGGTCGGCGTTGGTCGGCCGCACGTCCTCCTTGAAGAACAGCTTGATGCCGTCGGCCAGGCTCTGCAGCAGGCCGGCGGGGCCGACCCGGTTGGGCCCGACCCGGGTCTGCATCAAGGCGACCACCTTGCGCTCCAGCCAGATCACGAACAGCACCGTGACCATCAGGAAGGCGAACAGCCCGACCACCTTGACCAGCAGGATGAACAGGTCCCAGATCATGCGGCGGCCTCCTCCACGGCCCGGACGGCCACACGCAGGGCCGGGGCCTGGCCGAGCAGCGCTCCGAGGGCCAGGTCGGGCTGGTTGGCGGGGACGAACACGCACCCGGGCGCGACCGCCGCCGACACGCTGACCGGCAGCTCGGCGGTGGTGCCGCTGCCGAAGTCCAGGGTGGCCCGGCCTCCGTGGGTGAGCCCGAGCCGGCCGGCGTCGTCGGGATGGACCTCGCAGAAGGCGGCGGCCGTGGCCCGGTTGAGGTCGGCCGCCCGGGCCAGCATCGACGCGCCGTCCAGCAGCAGCGGGTAGGTGACCAGCGCGAGCCCGTCGGCCGGCCCCTCGGCCGCTGGCTGGCCGCTCCCCTCGGCCGCTGGCTGGCCGCTCCCCTCGGGCGCTGGCTGGCCGCTCCCCTCGGGCGCTGGCTGGCTGCTCTGTTGGGCCGGCCCGGGCCCCGTGCCGGTGGCGGCGTCCTCCGGGCCGCTCCCGTTCGCGGCGCCCTCCGGGCGGGACCGGAACCGCTCGGTCTCGGCCGCGACCCGGTCCCAGCTCGCCAGGCCAAGGTCGACCCTGAGCTTGACCGAGAGCTGGTCGGCCAGCTTCCACACCGTCTGGGCGGCGCCGCCAACCGGGACGGCGCGCCGCTGGCGCTGGGCCCGCCCCTCCCAGTCGGTGAAGGTGCCCTCGGTCTCGGCATGGACCACCCCGGGCAGCAGCACGTCGGCGCGGCGGGTGGTGTCGTTCACGGCGTGGTCGACCGCGACCACGAACGCATTGGCCAGGGCGCGCTCGGCCAGCTCGCGGGGGCCGTAGTCGCGCACCAGGTCGACCCCGGCCAGCAGCAGCACCCCGAGCTCACCGGCGGCGGCCGCCCTGACCATGGCCGGACCGTCCAGGCCGGGCGCCTCGGGCAGGCCCTCCGGCAGCCCCCACGCCTCGGCCAGCTCGGCCCGGGCGGCCGGGTCGGCCACGGCACGGCCGCCCGGGAGCAGGTCGGGCCGGGCGCCGACATCGAGCGCGCCCCGGTCCCCGGCCCGTCTCGGCACCCAGGCCAGGCGGGCGCCAAGCCCGTCGGCGAGCCGGGCCGCGGCCTCCAGGGCATCGCCGGCAGCCGCCCGCCAGCCGGCCAGCACCACCACCGGCCCCCTGCCCGACCTGGGCCCGGACGCGTCCCCCGGATCGCGCGCGCCGGCCACGACCCGGCCGGCGTCGCCCTCGCCCCGGCCGATGGCAGCGAGCGCCTCGGGCTCGCCTCCGGGAAGGGTCGGCACCACGGTGGCGAACTCGGCCAGCCGGCCGGCCCGGGGCCCGACCGTGACCACCGGCACGCCCTTGCGCAGGGCCGCCTTGCGCAAGCGCAGGAAGAGGATGGGCGACTCCTCGTGCGGGTCGAGGTCGACCAGCACGACCGCGGCGGCCGTCTCCAGGTCGGCGTAGGTGGGACCGAACCGGCCGGCGACCCGGGCCGCCACCGCAGACCCGGCCTCGCTCTCGGGCCAGGCCCTGGCGTCGACGCTGTTGCTGCCGAAGGTCACCCGGGCCAGCTTCTGCAGCGCGTACGCGTCCTGGTCGGTCAGGTGGCCGCCGACCAGCACCCCCACGCCCTTGCCGCGGGCCGCCCTGATGCCGTCGGCGGCCCGGCGCAGCGCCTCCGACCAGGAGGCGGTGCGCAGCCTGCCACCGTCGTTGACGTTCGGGACAAGCACCCGCTCGGGGTCCTGGGCCCAGGCGAAGCCGTAGCGGCCCCGGTCGCAGTTCCAGGCCTCGTTGACCTCGTCGTTGTCGACCGCGAGCTGGCGGGTGACCAGGCCCCGGCGCGAGTCGAGGCGCAGGTTGCACCCTGCGGCGCAGTGGTTGCACACGCCCTCGGTGGACGAGAGGTCGAAGGGGCGGGCCTGGAACCGGTAGCTCGGCGAGGTGAGCGCGCCCACCGGGCAGATCTGCACGACGTTGCCGGAGAAGTAGCTGTCGTAGGGCTCGTCCTCGTAGATCGCCACCTGCTCGAGCGCGCCCCGCTCGAACAGCTCGATGAACGGGTCGCCGGCGATCTCGGCGGAGAACCGGGTGCAGCGGGCGCAGAGCACGCAGCGCTCGCGGTCGAGCAGCACGGTCTCGGAGATCTTGACGGGCTTCTCGTAGCGCCGCTTGGTCTCGACGAAGCGGGTCTCGCCGGGGCCGTGGGCCAGGGTCTGGTCCTGCAGCGGGCACTCGCCACCCTTGTCGCACATGGGGCAGTCGAGCGGGTGGTTGATCAGCAGGAACTCGAGGTTGCTCTCCTGGCCGGCCCTGGCCACCTCGCTGGTCTCCTGGGTCTTCACCACCATCCCGTCGGTGACCGTGGTGGTGCAGGCGGTCAGCGGCTTGCGCTGGCCCTCGACCTCGACCAGGCACTGCCGGCAGGCCCCGAGGGGGGCGAGCAGCCGGTGGTCGCAGAAGCGGGGGACGACGACCCCGATCTGCTCGGCGGCCCGGATCACCAGGGTGCCCGGCGGCACCTCCAGCTCGGTGCCGTCGATGGTGACCTTGACGGTGCTCGGCTTGCCGGCCATGGGCGGGTCTCCTAGTGCGCGCCCGCGGCAACCCGGGCGCCCGGGAACGGGCAGCCGTGGCCGTCGACGTGCTGGGCGAACTCGTCGGGGAAGAACTTGAGAGCCGACAGGATCGGGCTGGTGGCACCGTCGCCGAGCGCGCAGAACACCCGGCCGAAGATCCCGTCGCTGATGTCCTTGAGGGTTTCGGGGTCGTCCTTGCGGCCCTGGCCGGTCTCGAGCCGGATCAGGATCTTGCGCATCCAGTCGGTGCCCTCGCGGCACGGGGTGCACTTGCCGCACGACTCGTGGGCGTAGAACTCGGTGAAGTTCAGGCAGGCGCGCACGATGCAGACGTCCTCCGACAGCACGATCACCGCGGCGGTGCCGAGCAGGCTGCCGGCCGCCTGGATGGCCTCGAAGTCGAAGGTGACGTCGAGGTGGTCGGCGGTGAGCAGGGGGGTGGAGGAGCCGCCGGGCGTCCACGCCTTGAGCGACTTGCCGTCCAGCATCCCGCCGGCGGCCCCCATGATGACCTCGCGGGCGGGCGTGCCCATGGGGAACTCGAAGTTGCCCGGGTTGTTGACGTCGCCCGAGACGCTGATCAGCTTCGGGCCGGGGGACTTCTGGGTGCCCATGCCGCGGAACCAGTCCACGCCCTTGCGGACGATCCAGGGGACGGTGGCGATCGTCTCGACGTTGTTGACCGTGGTCGGGGCCCGGTAGAGGCCCTCGACGGCCGGGAAGGGCGGGCGCAGCTTGGGCTGGCCCCGCTGGCCCTCGAGCGAGGAGAGCAGGGCGGTCTCCTCGCCGCAGATGTAGGCGCCGGCACCGCGGTGCAGGATCACGTCCAGGTCGAAGCCGGACCCGCGGATGTCCCGGCCCAACAGGCCCTTGTCGTAGGCGGCGTCGATGGCGGCGGCCAGCCGCCGCCCGGCGAAGCCGCACTCGCCGCGCAGGTAGATGAAGGCGGTGCGGCAGCCGATGGCGTAGGCGGACACGATCACGCCCTCGACCAGGGCGTGCGGGTCACGCTCGAGCAGCTCCATGTCCTTGAAGGTGCCCGGCTCGCTCTCGTCGGCGTTGACCACCAGATAGGTCGGCCTGCCGGTGCCCTTGGCCAGGAAGCCCCACTTCATGCCGGTGGGGAACCCCGCCCCGCCCCGGCCCCGCAGGCCGGAGTCCTTGACCAGCTGGACCAGGTCGGCCGGGTTCTTGGCGAAGGCGTCGTCCAGGCTCGCGTAGCCGTCGAGCTCGGCGAAGCGGTCAAGCTCGTGGGCCCTGCCGTCCCCCCAGCGGCTGGTCAGCACCCGCACCTCGCCGGTTGGACTGCGGGGCTCCCGGCCCACGGGCCCGCTGTCGTGGCTCACTGCGCCTCCCCTCCGGGCTGCTCGCGCTGGTCGGGACCGGCCTTCTCGGGCCGGCGCCCGCGGAGCCGCTCCGGGGGCTCGCCGAGCCCGGCCAGCCGCCAGTGCAGGGCCGCCGCGGACGGCTCGGTGACCGACCCCTCGGCGCTGAAGGTCGGCGGCGGCACCTCGTCGCGCAGCAGCGCCTCGACCAGCCCGAGCGCCTGCCCGGTGGTGAGCCGCTCGTAGTTCTCGGTGTTGACCTGCATGACCGGGGCGCCGTCGCAGGCGGCCAGGCACTCGACCTCCTCCACCGTGACCATGCCGCTCTCGTCGGTGCCGCCGAGTGGCGTGCCGAGCCGCTCGGCGAGCGCGTCTGCGATCTCGCGCGAGCCGCGGAGCTGGCACGACAGGGTGCGGCACACCGACACGACGTACCTTCCGACCGGGCGGCGGCGGAACATCGTGTAGAAGGTGGCGACCGCGCCGACCTCGGCCTTGGTGAGGCCGAGCAGCCCTGCCGCCTGGCTCACCCCGGCCGGCGAGACGTAGCCGTCCTCGGCCTGGAGCAGGAACAGGATCGGCAGCAGGGCCGAGCGCCGCTCCGGGTAGCGGGCGATGAGCTCCTCGGCGCGGGCCAGGGTCTCGTCGGTCAGGGGCACGGCGGGGGTGTTCTCCTTGGGCTCTGCGCGGGTGCGGGCTCTGCGCGGGTGCGGTCAGCGGTCGACACCGCCGAGGACGGGGTCGATCGAGGACATGGCGGCGATGACGTCGGCGACGAGCAGCCCCTTGACCATGGGTCCACCGGTTTGCAGGTTCACGAACGACGGGTCACGCACGTGCACGCGGTAGGGCAGGTTGCCGCCGTCGGAGACGACGTGGTAGCCGAGCTCTCCCCTGGGCGACTCGACGGTGACGTAGACCTCGCCGGCCGGGACCTTGAAGCCCTCGGTGACCATCTTGAAGTGGTGGATCAGGGCCTCCATGGACTCACCCATGATGTGGTTGACGTGGGCAGGTGAGTTTCCCAGGCCGTCGGGCCCGAGGGCCAGCCGGGCCGGCCAGCCGACCTTCGGGTCCTCGGTCATGACCGGGCCGCCGGGCAGCGAGTCCAGGACCTGCTCGACGATCCGCAGGCTCTGGCGCATCTCGGCCAGGCGGACCTGGTAGCGGGCGTAGACGTCGGAGCCGGTGGCGGTCGGCACCTCGAACTCGTACTGCTCGTAGCCGCAGTACGGCTCGGCCTTGCGGAGGTCGTGGGCGAGCCCGGAGGCGCGCAGCATCGGGCCGGTGACGCCCAGCCCGATGAGCCGGTCCTGGCTGAGCTCGCCGATGCCCCTGGTGCGCTCGAGCCAGATCGGGTTGTTGGTCAGCAGGGTCTCGTACTCGTCGGCCTTGCCACGCATGTCGCGCGCGAACGCGCGGATCTTGTCCTCGGTGCCGTCGGGCAGGTCCTGGGAGACCCCGGCCGGCCGCACCCACGCGTGGTTCATGCGCAGCCCGGTGACGTCCTCCAGGATGTCGAGGATCTCCTCGCGCTCGCGGAAGCCGTACAGCATCACCGAGAGGGCGCCGAGCTCGAGGCCGGTCGTGGCCAGCCACACGAGGTGGGAGGCGACCCGGTTCAGCTCCATCAGCAGCACCCGCAGGGCCTGGGCGCGGGGGGGCGCCTCGACGCCGAGCAGCTTCTCCACGGCCAGGCAGTAGGCGGTCTCGTTGAAGATCGGGGCCAGGTAGTCCATGCGGGTCACGAAGGTCACGCCCTGGACCCAGGTGCGGAACTCGATCGACTTCTCGATGCCGGTGTGGAGGTAGCCGACCACCGGCTGGCAGGAGATGACCTCCTCGCCGCGCAGCACCAGCACCAGCCGGAGCACGCCGTGGGTGGACGGGTGCTGCGGCCCCATGTTGATGACCATGAGGTCGTCGTCGCCCTCGGCGTCGGCCCGGGCGGTCACCTCGGCCCAGTCGCCGCCACCCATGGCCAGCACCTGCCTGGCCCGCTGCTCGTTCAGGGTGACGTGCTCGGCAGCCGGCTTGGCGGGCAGGTCGAGCGCCTCGCCGGGCCGGACCACGGCCTGGTCCAGGAGCTGGCTGGTGGACGGGCCGTCGGCCTCGGGCACGTCCTGCGTGGCCTCGTCGGCGTCGTCGCGGAGGATCTCGCTCATGTGCTCGTCCACCCTCCCTTGTACCGCCTGGTGTCGGGTGGCGGCACGTGGGCACCGTGGTAGTCGACGTTCACCCCACCAAGGGGGTAGTCCTTGCGCTGGGGGTACCCCTTCCAGTCCTCGGGCATGAGGATGCGGGCGAGGTCGGGGTGACCGTCGAAGCGGACCCCGAAGAAGTCGTACACCTCGCGCTCGTGGAAGTTGGCGGTCGGCCACACCCCGGTCACGCTCGGCACATGCGGGTCCTCCACCGTGACGCGGACCTTGAGCCGCAGGCGGGCGTTGTGCTGGAAGGAGTAGAGGTGGTAGTCGACGCACAGGCGGTCGGGGCGGTCGGGGTAGTCGGTGCCCGACAGGTCGGAGAGGTGGCGGAAGCGCGTGGCCGGGTCGTCGCGCAGCCAGGTGGCGACCTCGACCAGCCGGGCCCGGCCGAGCTCGACGGTGACCTCGCCGCGGTGGCCGGTCACCTCGAGCTCCTGCTCGCCGAAGCGCTCCCGCAGGCTGGCCAGGATCGGCTGCAGGGCGTCGGGGGGGGTGGCGACGGCGTCCTGGGGCTGCACCTTGGTCACGCCTCCTGGTGGACCGGGGCACCCCTTCGGGGCCCCTCCGGCCGGGGCACCCCTTCGGGGTTCCCCGGGCCCCTCCGGCCGGGCCCTTCCGGCAGGACGAGCTTGGAGCGCGGCTCGCCCTTCCTGATCTTCTCGTGGAGCCGGATGATGCCGTCCATCAGCATCTCGGGCCGGGGCGGGCAGCCGGGCACGTACATGTCGACGGGCACGATCTGGTCGACGCCCTGGACGATCGCGTAGTTGTTGAACATGCCGCCCGAGGTGGCGCACACGCCCATGGAGATGACCCACTTGGGCTCGGGCATCTGGTCGTAGATGGTGCGCAGCACCGGCGCCATCTTCTGCGACACCCGGCCGGCCACGATCATAAGGTCAGCCTGCCTCGGCGAGGCCCGGAACACCTCCATGCCGAACCGGGCCAGGTCGTAGCGGCCGGCGCCGGTGGCCATCATCTCGATGGCGCAGCAGGCCAGGCCGAAGGTGGCCGGCCAGAGCGAGCCCTTGCGGGCCCAGTTGGCGAGCTTCTCGACCGTGGTCACGAGGATGCCGCCAGGCAGCTTCTCGAGTCCGCTCCCGGTGCCCATGGGTCAGTCCCACTCCAATCCGCCGCGCTTCCAGTCGTAGACGTAGGCGATCGTGACCAGCCCGATGAAGATGCCCATCTCGATCAGGCCGAACAGCTCGAGCTGCCGGAAGACGACCGCCCAGGGGTACAGGAAGATCACCTCGACATCGAACACCACGAACAGCATCGCGGTCAGGTAGAACTTGACCGGGTAGCGCTCGCCCTTGGGGAGCCGGCCCGGCTCGACGCCCGACTCGTAGGCGGAGTACTTGGCCCTGGTCGGCCGGTGGGGCGCCAGGAACGCCGACACCACGATCGAGATCACGGCAAAGGCCGTCGCCAGCGCCATCATGACGAGGATCGGGGTAAAGGAGCCGAGGCTCACAGGCGGCCTCCCACCGGCGCGTCGGGACCGTGGGCATGCTGGCACGTGCAGGGTTCGGGACCGTGGGCATGCTGGCACGTGCAGGGTGAGGTACGGGACGGAGCCGCCAAACTACGTGCCCGATCCGATCGTCCGCAAACCACGCTCCACATGCCGCTCACCTCGACGGAGCCATCCAGGTCAGCGCCCGCACGACCCGGTCGGCGGCGTCCCCGCCGGTGGGCTCGTACAGGTTGGCGAGCAGCTTGAGCACGACCCGCATCAGGGTCGGCCGGGGCAGCCCGTACCTGGTCGCGATCTTCATGACCCTGGGGTCGCCGATCGCCCGCACGAACGCCCGGCCGACGGCGAAGTAGGAGCCGTAGCGCAGCTCGACCCCGGAGCGGTAGCGGCCGAGCAGGGACCGGTCGCCGCTGGCCAGCACGGCCAGCCCGGTCTCGGCAGCGAGCCGGCCGCTCTCCATGGCGTAGTCGATGCCCTCGCCGTTGAACGGGTTGACCAGCCCGGCCGCGTCGCCCACGAACATGACCCCCCGGTACAGGGGTGGATGCCGGCTGGCAGCCATCGGCAGGGGGGCCGAGCGCGGCTTGCCGATCGCGTCGGCAGGGGTGAACCCCCATTCCCGCCCGACCGTGGGGAGCCAGTCGTCCAGGAGCCGGCGGTAGTTGGTGTTGCGGAAGCCCTTGGAGGTGTTGAGCAGGCCAAGGCCGACGTTCAGGGTGCCGTCGGCCATCGGGAACACCCAGCCGTAGCCGGGCAGGAGGTCGTCGCCCCGCCAGAGCTCCAGGTAGGAGTCGAGCCAGGGGTCGCGGTCGCGGTGGCTGGGGAAGTACTGGCGGACGGCCACGCCGATGGGCCGGCGCTCGTCCCGGACCAGGCCGAGGGCCTGGGCGAAGCGGCTGGAGGCGCCGTCGGCGGCGACCACGACCTCGGCCCGCACGTCGACCGGGCCCTCGCCCTCGCGGCGGACCAGCGCCCCGCGGACCAGCCCGTGCTCGACGAGGGGGGCGACCGCCTCGGTCGAGTCCCAGAGGGTTGCCCCGGTCTTCTCGGCGTGGCGGGCGAGGAGCTGGTCGAAGTCGGTCCGCGGCCGGGCCAGGCCGTAGGACGGGTAGGCCGTGAGCTCGGGCCAGGGCAGCTCGAGCACGAGCCCGCCGCCGTGCACCTTGAGCCCGGCACTGCGCGACCAGCTCCGGTACTCGTCGCGCAGGCCCATGGCGTCGAGCCCGGCCACCGCGCGGGGGGTGAGCCCGTCGCCACAGACCTTGTCACGGGGGTAGCCGGCCTTCTCCACCAGCAGCACGCGCGCGCCGGCGCGGGCGAAGTGGTAGGCGGTCGCCGCCCCACCCGGTCCCCCGCCGACCACGAGCGCGTCGTACTGGCTAGCCACCGTCGTCTCCCCGGCTTGCGTGTCCTTGTGAAACGGTGCACAAATTCGCCACCCGGAGTGTAGGCCGGGCGGCACGCCCTGGCAAACGCCGGACCGGGCGGAGCACGCAAAGCATAGTTCCCCTGTGGGGGCAGAGGCGCCGAACGGGTTTCTGCTTGCTCGGTCCTGGGGATCATGCTCGACATGGTGGTACGCGAACGGCAGGCCAGGCGGCGCCCGGTCGGCGCTCCGCAGCAGATCCGCTCGATCGACGGGCTCCGCCGCTGCGCCTCCGACGACTGCACCGTCCGCCTGTCCCGCTACAACCCCACCTCGCACTGCAGCATCCACGCGGGCTGGGACCTCGAGATCGTGCGCCGCAAGCCGCGCACCCGATAGTTCCTTCCTCCCATGTGGGGGGAGCTCGCTCCCCCCACGGCCCCCCAAGAGCGCCTGTGCCATGGCCAGGTGGATCGCCGTTTCAGCAGGCTGCGCCTTGGTGGAGGGCCACGATGCCGCCGGAGAGGTTGCGCCAGCGGACCTTCTCGAAGCCGGCTTCCTGGACCCAGCGGGCCAGGCCCTGCTGGTCGGGCCAGGAGCCGATCGAGCGGGCCAGGTACTGGTAGGCCTCGGGGTCGCTGGACAGCCTGCGGGCGGCCAGGGGCATGAGCCTGGTCAGGTAGCGGCGGTAGACCTGGCGCAGCACGGGGACGACCGGCTGGGAGAACTCGCAGACGAGCAGGCGCCCGCCGGGGCGCAGGACGCGACGGAACTCGAGCAGGCCCTGGCCGGGCTCTGGCAGGTTCCGCAGCCCGAACGCGATGGTCAGCACGTCGGCCGAACCGTCGGCCAGTGGCAACCGGAGCGCGTCTGCAACCGCGAGCCGCCCGGTGCCGCCCTCGCCCACCCCCCGGCGCACCATCTCCCAGGAGAAGTCGAACCCGGCCACGACAGCGCCCGGGGCGAGCCTGGCCAGCTCCCGGGTGAGCGCCCCGGTCCCGCAGGCGACGTCGACCGCAACCTCCCCGTCCCCCAGCCCGGTGGCCACCGCCGCCGCCCGCCGCCAGGCCCGGTCCTGCCCGAGCGAGAACACCGTGTTGGCAAGGTCGTACCTGGGCGCCACCCGGTCGAACATGCGCCGCACCCCCGCCGAGGTCCGCTCGGCCGCCGGTGACACGCCCATGCGGGCTCCTCCAGGTGAGGGACAAGGGCCGCCATTCTCCCACCTCGCCACGCGGGACCGGGCCGTCCCACCCCCTCGACAGCCGGCTCGACCTGAACGTGGGGTAGGCACCGGAGCACCGGTTTGGGATGCTGTGTCGGTCCGTCTGTGTCTGCCGGATGGAGGAAGCGCGTGCGGCGGCGTCTGGTCGGCATCCTCCTCACCCTCGCCCTCGTCCTGGTGCTGTCCGGCCCGGGCACGGCCGCGGCAACGTCCCCTCGGGCTGCGCCTCCCCTGCCCGACTCGATCGCGGCCATCGGCGACTCGATCAGCCAGGCGTTCGACGCCTGCTGCTGGTATGGCGACCACCCCAGCCTGTCGTGGTCGACCGGCTGGCTCCCTCACGACGGCATCGCCAGCCACTACGAGCGCATCCGGGCCCGCAACCCGGCCGTGACCGGGCGGCGCTGGGACCTCGCGGTGAGCGGCGCCAAGATGGCCGACGGGCCCCGGCAGGCGCGCCAGGCAGTGGCCCGCCAGGCCCGCTACGTCACCGTGCTGCTCGGCGCCAACGACCTCTGCGCCCCGTCGGCGGCCGCCATGACCCCGGCCGCGGCGTTCGCGAGCCAGTGGCGGGCGACACTGGCGGTGCTCCGGGCCGGGCTGCCGGACGGCGCGCACGTGTTCGTCAGCAGCATCCCCGACCTCCACCGGCTCTGGAGGATGCTCCACACCGACCGCAAGGCTCGCCTGGTGTGGCGGCTGGGCCGCATCTGCCCGTCGATGCTCGCCCAGGCCAACAGCCCTGAGGAGCGGCAGGCGGTCGTCGAGCGGGCACACGAATACAATCGCATCCTCGCGGGCGCCTGCGCGGCTTGGCGCGCCTGCCGCTTCGACGGGCTGGTCACCTACCGCTACCGGTTCACCCCGAGCCAGGTGTCGGTGCTCGACTACTTCCACCCCGACCGCGAGGGGCAGGCGGAGCTGGCCCGTGTGACCTGGGCGGCGTCCTTCTGGGCGGACCGCGGAACGTGACCCCGGCGGCGCCCGCCATGCGGGGGCGGCCCCCCAGGACCCGGCAAAGTCGCGATTCGTCCGCATTTGTCCGATAATCCCACGTCGTGGCCCGGCGCCACGCGACCGCGTTGGTCCAGGCCTGGAGCCAGCTTCCAGCGACAGGCATGTTCGGGCATTTGGTGCAGACCACGACTTTGCCGGGGCCTTTGAGACCACCCTGAGGCCATTTCGTAATACGGCGTCGATCTGGCCAACAAGACGGGTTCGCTGGCCTCAAACGGTTCGCGCGCCACTGCGCGCAAGGGGTTATGAAACCGTGACCACCCGAACCGTGCAGCCTGCCCGAGCCACCCGATAGATAGGGGTCCGGAATGTTGCGCCAGGCCGCAACGGTGCAGGTCAGAAGCTCATGGCCCGTGCCGGCAGCACGGCCTCGGCGCGTTGCGAATTGGCACCACCTTATTGGCCGAGCTGCCGCCCCTTTCCAACTGGCAGGCCTCCTGGTCACCAGCCGGGCCCGTACACCATGCCGAGCGGCAGGGCCCCGGCCCGGCCCCAGGAATATTTCGGTGCCCCGCGGTCGTTGTCACAGACGACAAACCAAGAGCACGGAGTGTGATGTAGATGATGTTGCACGTTTCGATGGCCATGGCAGCCGTCCACCAGGAAGACCTGCGCGCTGAGGCGCGACAGGAGGGGGAGCGGCGCATCGCCCGCCTCGCCCGCCGCCGCACGCGCTCGGCCCGATGAGCACGGAGGGCGCCACGAGCCTGGCTGCGGCCAGGGGCAGCGACCAGCCCCGCCGAACCCGAGACGACCCCGGATCACATGACCCGGGGTCGTCCTCTTCGGGCCGGAGGCGGGCCTGCTAGACCCCCGCGTACGAATGCAGCCCGACCACCCATATGTTGACCACGTAGAAGTTCACCAGCAGCGCGACCAGGCCGAGCACGCCGATCCAGGCCGCGCCGCGACCGCGCCAGCCGGCGGTGGCCCTGGCGTGGAGGTAGGCGGCGAACACCACCCAGGTGATGAACGACCACGTCTCCTTGGGGTCCCAGCCCCAGTACCGGCCCCAGGCCGACTGGGCCCAGACGGCGCCGGCGATGACCGCGAACGTCCAGATGGGAAAGCCGAACGCGGTCGTCCGGTAGGCGAGGTCGTCGAGCCGCTTGGCCGAGGGCAGCCGGTCCCAGACCGTCCGGGCCGGGGCGGGTTCGCCGTCGCGCGCCTCGGCCTCCTCCTCGACGTAGCTCGCGATGGCCGCGCGCACCTCGGCCCGGTCGGCGGTGCGGGCGCCACCGGCCACCAGCGGTGGCCGCGTCCCGGCCGCGCGCCGCTCGAAGTGGTCCTTGACCAGGTACAGGGCGTTGAAGATGGCCGCAAGGCAGAGCACCGACGAGCCGATGATGGCCGCGGCGACGTGGATCTTGATCCAGCCCGAGTTCAGCGCGGGCACCAGCGGGCCGGCCGGGGTGTGCAGGGCGATGCCGCCGATCGCGATGGCGAGCACGGCGGGCAGCAGCACGAAGACCCCGAGCGGCCGCACCTCGCGCCTGCGGGCCACCCAGACCAGGAACGCGGCCACGGTGACGACCCCGACCATGACCGAGTACTCGTACATGTTGCCCCAGGGCACCCGCTCGGCGGCGAGCCCCCTGGCCACGGCGGCGCCGACGTTGACCCCGAGCCCGGCCACGGTCACCGCAACGCCGGCCCGGCCGGCCCAGCGCACCCGGTAGGCGAACTCGAAGCCGAACAGCACCGCGCCGACCGCGTAGCTGAGCACGGCCAGCCACACGAGCGTGTCGGACAGTTCGGCCATCCTGGCGGTGGTCATGGGCTCGCTCCTCTGGCGCGACGGTCGGCTCGCTCACCCCGAAGAGGACCTGGCGGCGGGCGCCTGGTCCGCTCCGGCGACGCCGCCAAGAGTATCCCCGTCGCCGGCCCGCGGCGACCGGCCGACCTCGCGGCCGAGGTCGGCCGCGAGGTCCTGGAACTCGTCGGCAAAGGCCGTCTTGCCCTGCAGGGCGAGCCCGGCCACCTCCACCCGCAGGCTCCCGCTCCCGGCCGGGACGGCCCGGGCCCAGACCCGGCGCCGGGTCACGTAGAGGGACGGCAGCAGGCCGAGCAGGATGAGCACGGCCGCCGCCAGCACGACCGGCACCCCCGGGTCGCGTGCCAGGGTGAGCACGGTGTACTGGCGCACGCCGGTGAACGAGACCGTGCCCAGACCGCCCGGAAGCTCCCTGCTGGCGCCGAGCGGGATCAGCAGCGGCCGGTCGGCGAGCGGGCGCAGGTCGGTGCGGTCGAGGGTGAAGACGCTCTGGGCCCGGTCGGCGTGCAGGTCGCCCCGCCACGGGAAGACCACCAGCAGCGGGTTGACCAGGCGTGGGTCGTTGCCGATCTGGGCCCGCCCGCCCGGGCCGGGGGTGAGCTGGAAGCCGGTGAACATGGTGACGTCGAGCCCGACCTGCGGGTCGAGCATGGGCAGCTTGACCGCGCCGTTGGACACCTCGGTGGCCTGGTCGCGCAGGGTGAGCAGGGGGCCGTCCTGGGGCACGGTGCGCCTGCCCCCTGGCCGGTTCAGGGTGACCTTGACCACCGGCGCGTAGCCGTAGTCGGACTGGAACACCCGCGTGCCATCCACGGTCATGGGCCGGTTCACCCCCACCCGCTGCCGCTGGACGGCCCCGTGGCTGTCCACGGCCGTCAACTGGGAGGCAAAGTCGCGCGGCAGCCCCGACGGCCAGAAGGAGTTGGCGAAGTCGTCCAGCCTGAGGCTGAACCCGGGAAGCTCCTCAGGCCCGTACCAGCGGCCCGGGGTGAAGGCGTCGTAGTTGACCCGGGTGTTGGAGACGGTGTCGCCCTCGACCAGGGTGACCTGGCCGCGGTAGCCCCAGCCCTTGCCGTAGGCGAGCCCGACCAGAAGGAGCAGGAACGAGACGTGGAAGAGGAGGCTCCCCGCCTCCCGCAGGTAGCCCTTTTCAGCCGCCACGGAGTCGCCGTGGACGGCCACGCGGAAGCGCCGCCTGCGGAGCACGCGCCCGGCCGCGGCCAGCGCCTGCTCGGGCGGGAGGGCCGAGTCGAAGGCGGCCGTGTTGCGGTAGCGGTCGAGCCCGGCGCCCGTGCGGGGGGGCCGGGCCCGGACCAGGCGGGCGAACGCCCTCGCCCTGGGGACCAGGCAGGCGACCAGCGCGGTGAGCAGGGCGACGTAGATGGCGGTGAACCAGGCCGAGCCGAACACGTCGAACATGCCGAGGCGGTCCAGGACCGGCCCGATCCCAGGGTGGTCGGCGAGGTACTGGGCGACCCGCTGGGGTGAAAGGCCCCGTTGGGGGAACAGGCTCCCCAGGATGGCGGCGGTGGCGATGGTGAAAAGCAGGATCAGCGCTGTCCGCATGGAGCGGAACTCGCGCCAGCCCTGCCGCACGGCGAGCCCGAGGGGCTGGCGGGGGCCCGGCCCGGGCCGGGTGGCCGATTCAGGTGACTGCACCGCCAAGCTACGACCTTCTTCCTCTACAGGGGCAGGTAGATTGCGCCCGCCCAGGCCTGGATCCGCGCCAGGAAGTCGGCCCACAGCCCGGTGACCAGCAGCAGGCCGATGACCACCAGCATCCCGCCCCCGGCGAGCTCGAACAAGCGGAAGCGGGCGCGCAGGGCCGGGAAGCGCCCGACGGCGGAGCGGAAGCCGAGGGCGGCGATCAGGAAGGGGGTCCCGAGGCCGAGCGAGTAGGCGAACAGCAGCACCGCGCCCCGGCCCGCCCCGCCCACGCCGGCCGCGAGCCCGAGGACGGCGCCCAGGGTCGGCCCGATGCAGGGCGTCCAGCCGAGCCCGAACACCATGCCGAGCGGCAGGGCGCCGGCCAGCCCCGGGGGCACCCGGTTGGCCTGGATGCGGCGCTCACGGTAGAGGAAGCGGGGCTTCACGACGCCGGCCAGGAACAGCCCCATGACGATCACCAGGACCCCCGCGACCCGGATCACCGTGCCCCGGTTGAACCGCAGCCAGTCGGTGAGCGCCCCCAGGGTGGCGCCAAGGGCCACGAACACCAGGGAGAAGCCGAGCACGAACAGGGCGGCCCCGAGCACCACGCGGCCCACCCGGCGGCTGCCGTCCTCCACGTCCCGGCCGGACACCCCCGACATGTAGGAGAGGTAGCCCGGCACGAGCGGGAGCACGCAGGGCGAGGCGAACGAGACGAACCCGGCCGTGGCCGCCACCAGCATGGCGAGGAAGAGGTTGCCACCGGCGACGATCTCCTGGGCCCGCTCCGCGATGCTCATGGGTGGCGCACCTCCCCCCCGCGGCCGGCTCCGGGTGCGCCCGCCCTCGGGTGACGCGCCACCCCCACGCGACCGGCTCCGGGTGCGCCCGCCCTCATGTCAGGCCACCTGGTCGACGATGTCGGCGAGGAGCTGGGCCTGGACGGCGGGGGCGACCGGGCCGCCGCCGAGCACGCCGAAGATGCGCGCGGCGACCCGGCCCTGGGCGTCGACCACCAGCGTGTAGGGCGGCCCCTCGCCGCCGTCGCCGCGGAGGAGCTGGGGCAGCCGCGACGGCTGGTCGTACAAGGAGGGGTAGGAGACCTCGAACTCCTCGAGGTAGGCGGCGGCCGGGGCACGCTGGTCGCGGATGTTGACCCCGACGAACCTGACCCCCTTGGCCGCAAGCTCGCGGCTGGCCCGCTCGAGGCCGGCCTGCTCGGCCCGGCACGGGCCACACCAGGAGGCCCAGAAGTTCAGCACGGCCACCCGCCCGCGCAGGCTGGCCAGGTCGAAGGTGCCGCCCGTGACCGTCTGGCCCGAGAACGCGGGCAGGGGCCGGCGCTCGCCGTCCGGCACGATCACCACGTTGGCGGCCACCTGCCTGACCTGGCCGGGCGTGCGCTCGGGGCCGAGCCCGGTGCCACCGCCGCCGAGCGCGGTCACCAGCCCGGCCAGGGCGAGCACGCCGAGCACGCCCAGTCCGGCGATGACGGTGCGGCGCGGCATTGGCGGTTCCTCGTGCTGGTCGGAGGGTTGGATCGAGTCTATCGGCGAGGGACCGAAAGCATGAGGGTGGCACCTCCCGGCCATGTGCGCTCGTGCGGGCGGCCACGTGAACTCGTGAAGGGCCGAACGAGCCCCGATATCGCCTGTGACCTGCGCTGCTACGCGTTGGCGGTGCACCGGGCTGATGCTACGATGCGCCCAAGCGGGATACCGCTCGAGGGCCGGTGTCCCGCCGTGCAGCTCCGCGGGGCGCAGTGCCCGTCCCGCACGCGCGCGGCGTGCTCACCACGAGAACCGCTGGAGGTCGCAGGGTGTCGCTGGTTCGACCGAAGGACGAGGGCGAGCGCTGGGTGTCGCTCACGCTCCTGATGATGGCCCTGTGGGTCGGGCTGTTCGTCACCATGGCCGTCATCCCGTCGTGGTTCCTCTACTACGCCGACGGGGTGTTGAAGTGGACCTACACCTTCCGCCTCCCCCTGGGCTTCCGCACGCTCACCCTGCCCATGCAGGCGGTGCGCGACGTCGTGGTGGTCACCTGGTACGGGGTGGTGCTGGTCGCGGGCGGTCTGGCCGTGCGCGCCCACAACAGGCGCAACCCCAAGGTGCTGCCCACCGGCGAGGACAAGCGGGAGGCGACCGGTGGCTACAAGTGAGGGGATCGGACGATGAACCCCAACAAGCCGAGCATGCACGACGACTACACGCTGGCCACGGTCGACCCGAACTGGCTGCAGGACCGGATCAAGCCGCGCCGGCACATCGCCCTCTCGCCCGAGCTGTGCATCCTCTGCCGCGCCTGCGAGGATGTGTGCCCGTGGGACTGCATCTACATGCTGGCCCCGGACATCGTGAAGGACGGCCAGGGCCAGGAGGTCACGACCCTCGCCCAGTCGTCGCACGCCCTGTTCGTCATCGACGACAACGAGTGCGTGCGCTGTGGCATCTGCATCGACCGCTGTCCGACCGGCGCCCTCTGGTACGCGAGGGTCGGCGAGGGCAAGACGGCGGCGAAGGGGTAGGGACCAGGCAGCAACGAAAAACAGGGCGTGCCCGTGCCAGTGGGACCCTCGGGCCGTCGACCTCGAGGAGACGCACGTGGCGTTGAAGCGGCCGCCGAAGCCCCCCAGCCCCGGGGAGCTGTGGAAGCAGACCCGCGAGTCACAGGTCTGGAAGTCGATCTTCCGGCCGGGCTCCATCTACCGGCCCGGCTACCGGGACACCTCCCGCGACCGGGCCCTGGCGATGATGAACAACGTGCTGTACCACCTGCACCCGGTGAAGGTGAAGCGGCACGGGCTGAAGCTGACCTACACCTTCTGCCTCGGCGGGCTCTCGTTCTTCCTGTTCATCCTGCTGACGATCACCGGCATCTTCCTGATGTTCTTCTACCGGCCGTCGGCGGGGCTGGGGCAGGAGCTCGCCTACAACGACATGCAGGCCCTGTCCGCCTCGGTGAACTTCGGCCAGCTGATGCGGAACGTCCACCGCTACGCGGGCCACGCGATGGTGTTCACCGTGTTCCTGCACATGGCCCGCGTCTTCTACCACGGCGCCTACAAGCCGCCGCGGGAGTTCAACTGGGTCGTGGGCGTGGTGCTGCTGCTGCTCACGCTGCTGCTGTCGTTCACCGGCTACCTGCTGCCCTGGGACCAGCTCGCGATCTGGGCGGTGGCGGTCGGCACCTCGATGATGGGGTACTCCCCGGTGATCGGGGACCAGGTTCGCTTCGTCCTGCTCGGCGCGGTGGAGATCGGGCCGGCAACCCTGATCCGCTGGTACGTGCTGCACGTCCTGGCCCTGCCCTTCGTGGCCGTCATCTTCATGGCGGTCCACTTCTGGCGGATCCGCAAGGACGGCGGCATCTCGGGCCCGCTGTAGGGAGAGAGACCGCATGGCAGAGGAGATCGCGCCGGACCAGGAAACCTACGAGCGCCTGATCGCGGCCGGCGAGTCCGAGCGCACCGCCAGGGCCAAGGCCAAGTCGGTCGCGGTGCGCCGGGCCCGCGGGGTCAACCGCGGCGTGGCCGCGGCGGCCACGCCCGATGCCGCAGCCCCAGCGGCAGCGCCGGCCGCCGCCGCGCAGCCTGCCGCCGTGGCCGCCGCCCCGGCGCAGGCACCCGCTGGCCCCGCCGCACCGGCGCCCGCCGCCCGGCCGTTCCCGGCCCGCCCGGCGCCGGGCGGGAACGGCGGCGACGGCCGCCGGCTCACCCCTGAGGAGCGTGCGGCCAGGGTGGCCGCCGCCGTGGCCACCAAGGGCCTGCCCGGCCAGGCGGGCGCCGCCGCCAAGCAGGGCGAGACCCACCGCCTGCTCGCCATGGTCCCGCCAGAGGGCATCCAGCGGGCCGAGGCCCGCCAGGACGACAAGGTCAACGTCTTCCCGCACCTGCTGATCCGGGAGACGGTGGCGGCCTTCGCCTGCTTCGTCTTCGTCGTCGTGTTCTCGATGTTCGTGAACGCACCCCTGCGGGAGCTGGCCAACTCCAACCTGACCCCGAACCCGTCCAAGGCGCCGTGGTACTTCCTCGGCCTGCAGGAGCTGCTGCGATACTTCCACCCGATGGTGGCCGGCGTGACCATCCCGGGCATCGCCCTGGTGATCCTGGCCGCGACGCCCTACTTCGACAAGAACCCGTCCATGCGGCCGGAGAACCGCAAGCTGGCCGTGCTCATGTTCACGATGTTCCTGATGTTCTGGGCGATCCTGGTCATGGCCGGCTCGTTCTTCCGCGGCCCGAGCTTCGAGTGGGTGTGGCCGTGGATGAACAACTGCACCTCGGTGATCCATCCCGACCCTGCCTGCATCTTCTTCGAGTTCTAGCCACCACGACGAAGCAAAGGACCAGCAATCGATGGCGACCACCTCGGGGGTCCCGCCGGCCGCCCCCCGGCCAGCGCCCAAGAAGCCCAAGGTCAGCCGGCGCTCCTTCCTCCGCAGCGCCTGGCTCGGCACCCTCGGGGCCAGCCTGGCCGGGTTCGGCGCCGGGACCGTCTACTTCCTGTGGCCCAACCTGTCCGAGGGGTTCGGCAGCAAGATCCGGGCAGGCAACAAGACCAAGCTCGACGCCGACATCAAGGCCAACGACGGCTACGCCTACATCCCTGAGGGCCGCTTCTACCTGGTCCCCTACGACGAG
>WNFV01000957.1_pt1 | contig 56781 bp, 44 predicted proteins | sample 5400101 | NCBI WGS metagenome assembly WNFV01 (sample SAMN13153361, study PRJNA577476) | soil metagenome | isolation source: 115 cm soil or saprolite under grassland replicate 1 | place: USA:California | collected 2016-06-15
AGCTCTGCATCCCCGGCAGCGACCGGCAGAGCCTCGGCGAGTATCCGCGTGACTGGCCCGAGGAGCTCTCGGCGCGGCATATCGACCCGTTCGTGCGTGCCCAGCGCGGCGAATCGCTCGCAAACGACTGAAACACCGGGCGCCACAAAGGAAAGGCCCGCCTCGAAACGGAGCACACGAGGCGGGCCTTTCTGCGCGTCGATCCTCAGAGCTAAGCGGGCTGCTCCTTCGCAAGCTTGGAAACGCACTTGCCGAAGGCATTGCGGTCGTTCGCCGTGGAACCGTACTTCGCACGGAACGGAGCGGCTCCGAGCGACTTGCGCTCGGCCTTGCACTGCCTGGCCGCGTTCACCGTGTTGCTCAGGGCCTCGGCCCTGGCCGCCTTCACCTTCGCGGACACGCAGCGCTCGAAGGCGTTCGCGCCGTTCGGGCCGTTGCCGTAGAACTCCGCGAAGCTCGTGCCGTCGTGGCTCGCCGCGAAGTTCGGGTCGTTCTGCTCGGCCTGGCACGCGGTCCGAGCAGCCAGGCGATTCTGGTGCTCGGCGTGTGCCCATTGCGACACACAGCGCCCGAAGGCGTTCTTGCGGTTGGAGGCCACCGTCCCGTAGGCGAGCTTGAAGGGCTCCACGCCCATCGAGGCGCGAAGCGCGCTACAGGCGCGGGCGGCGTTGGCGCGGTCCTGCCCGGTTGGCCCCCCGGCGAGCGATGCCGCCGGGATGACCAGAGCGGCCAGCGCGACCGCGGTTGCGATTCTTGACTTCATCTTGTTGTTGCCTCCTTTTGGGATCTCCTCTAAGAGAGACCGGCGAATGTAAGAAATCGGATCGCACTCTGTAAAGATCCTGCAAAGCACCCCTTCGGGTGACGGCAGTCCTGCGTCTCGCCACGAGCGATCAAGACTCTTCTGCTGAAAGCCGATAGGGGTCGAATGCGTCGCGTGACATTGCTTGCGGCCGTCATCTCGGCGGTCACGCTCCTTGGGCCGAGCGCCGCGGAAGCGTGCTCGCGCGACGACAGCGCTTTCTACGAGACGTTCATCGACACGACCTGTCTGCAGCTGCCGCTGACGAACACGACGCTCGACGCCCTCGGCGGCCTGCGCCTGACGACGAACGGCGCACCGAACGTCACGCCGTGGGACAGCAACACCGACTTCGACAGCGGCGTCACCTACCAGAGCGTCTCCTTCCCGCCCGTCGGCGTCCGCACGCTCGTCCGCAACGGAACCGGCGCCGCGGCGACACTCGGCTTGCCGACCACGTTGCTGCCGCTCGGGCTCGATGCCGCGAATCCCGTCCTGCGCCCCACAGCCGCGGCCGTGCTCGACAGCGACAACGTGGATGACCCGGCACTGGCGAAGGTCGGCTCGACCTACATCATGTGGTACTCGGGCACTTCCGAAGACGGCGGAAAACCGGCCCTCTTCGTCGCAACCTCGAGCGACGGGGTCACGTGGGCCCGCGCCAATGCGGGCGCGCCCGTCCTGCAGGGAACGCCCGGCGCGTTCGACGGAGACGGAGTCTTCGGCCCCGATGTCGTCTACGACCCAGCCGATCCCGTCACGCCTTACCGGATGTGGTACTCCGGTCGCTCCGGCGTCTTCGGCGCCATCGGTTACGCGACCTCCCTCGATGGAATCACCTGGGCGAAGTACCCCAGCTTCGGCCCGCAGCCGCTGCCTGTGCTGGCGCACGGGCCGGCCGGCTCTGCCGACAGCTTCAGCGCGGCCGATCCAACCGTCTTGAAGGACGGCTCGACCTGGAAGATGTGGTACACGGGCGACGACTCGAGCAAGAAGCGAGTCGCGTACGCAACGTCCAGTGACGGGATCATCTGGTCGAAGGGCGGCAAGGTGATCGCGCCCGAGGATCCCGGCGTGAGCGCCAACATCGCGTTCGGCGCCTTCGCTCCGACGGTCTGGAAGACCGTGACCGGCTACTCGATGCTGCTCACGGGCCGCAAGCTCGTCGGCGGCGGCGTCTTCCAGACGAAGATCATGAACACGAGCTCGACCGACGGGATCGCTTGGTCGGGCCCAAGCCCGGCCGTGAACCCATCGGGGTCGAACACGAACTTCGACTATTCGAACCTGAACTCGCCCGAGCTGCTCCAGGACCCCGGCGCGCCTACGCCGTACAAGCTCTACTACTCCGGGAACACGATCGACGCGAACGGGAACTTCCACACGCGGATCGGCCTCGCCACCTCGAACGACGGGAACTCGTTCGGCAAGGTGAACGGTTCCCAGACCGGCGGCTCCGTGCTGAATGTCGGCGCGCTCGGAACGGCGTTCGACGGGCGCCAGGCGTCGGGCCTCACGGCGGTCGCCCCGGCCGGCGGGCTTCCGAAACTGGCCGGCTTCTACTGGGGCACCAGGGGCAGCGACTTCAAGCCCCGCCTCGGCGAGGCCACCTCGGCCAACGGGACAGCCTGGACGAAGGTTCCGGTTTCCAACCCCAACGGCGGTGCGCTCTTCGGCCTCGGCAGCAACCCTTCAGCTTTCGACAACGGCGGCCAGCGCGACCCCAACGCGCTCTACGACACGGCTACCTACTACGTCTACTTCACCGGACTGGACTCGGGCGGCGTCGGCTCGATCGGCTATGCCTCGACGCCTGAGGACGGCGTGACGAAGCAGCCGAACAACGGCTCGTGGTCGGCCCGCACGCAGTTGCTCGACGGCGACGGATCCGGCTTCGACGCGAGCGGAGTCGCCCACCCGTCGGTGATCAAGGACGGGGTGAACTACGTCATGTACTACACGGGGGTCGCCTCCGGCGGCACGGCGAAGATCGGACGCGCGACGGCGACTTCTCCGACCGGCCCCTTCACGCGAGGCGCCAACGCGGTCCTCGACTTCGGAGCCGCGGGCGAGTTCGATTCGGCCTCCGTCAAGGACCCCGTAGTGATCAAGGTCGGCGCGAGCGACTTCAGGATGCTCTACACGGGTGTCGAGGCCCTCGAGGGGAAGTCGATCGAGCGTGTCGGCTACGCGACCTCCGCCGACGGCATCAGCTGGACCAAGCGTGGGGTCGTCCTCGACCCGAGCCTGAGTGCGTATGCCGCCGACGAAACCGGTGTCGAACCGACCGGGATGCTGATCGACGGCTCGAGGCTGCACGTCTGGACAAGCGGTATCGACCGCACCGGCCGCACGCGCGGCAACCACGCGACGACGGCCTACCCGACTCCCGGGAGCCCGCAGCCGGGCATTCCGACCGGCTGGGCGACCTACCAGCTCGGCAACTCATCCACGAGCGTGCGCGACTTTCGCCAGCTCGTTCGCGCCTCGAGCGGGAGCTCCGTCGCACTCTGGCTCAGCTTCCTGCAGCCCTACTCCTCGGGCGGAAGCGAGTTCTGGTCCGATTACTTCCCCGTCACGGTGTCGAGCCCGACGGAGGCGCTCAACTTCCTGCTGACGGTCCGCGGCGTCCGCTGGCAGGCGAGGCTCTCGAATCCGGCCGGCAGCCCGCTGCTCGACAAGGTCGAGCTCACACACGCGCCCGTGAGCTTCTCTCCGACCGGCAGCGGCTCCTCGACCTCGATCGGCCCCTCCGCAGGGCGGGCCGTCACCGCTTGGCGCTCGTTGACCGCCACCATGAGCATCTTCTCGCCGAACGGCGGAGGCAGCGGCTCTGCGACCGCGCGCTTGCTCGACGCGACAACCGGCGAGCAGGTGGCGACCGTTCCGCTCGGCACCGGCGACACGACACTCGATCTCACGGCTGTCCCCGCTGCCGCGCACCAATCGTTGCGCGTCGTCTTCGACCTCCAGTCGGCAGACGGCCAGGCGACTCCGCGCGTCCAGGCTTTCAAGGTGCTCTACGACAGCGCCGTCCCACCGCCCGCGCCCGGGTTGTCGCTTGCAGTGGCGCCGAAGACAGTCGTCTACGGCAAGGCGGTGACCCTCTCGGGGACGCTCACGCAGTCCGGAGCCCCCGTCGTGGGCCAGCCCGTCGCGCTCGGGGCACAGCCGATTGGAGCGCCGGCGTTCACGGTCCTCCCGCCGGCCACGACCGACGCCGCAGGGAACTACCGCTCGGTGCTCAAGCCGACAAAGAAGACGACCTACAAGGCCGGCTTCACCGGCGTTGCTCCGGAACCGACCGTGGTCGTGGCCGTAAAGCATTTGATCACGCTCCGGGGCTCGCGCAGGAGCGGCAAGACCTATCTGCGCGGCACGGTCGGGCCACGCCACGCGCGACGCGTCGTGCTCGTCCAGCGCCTCAAGGGCTCGCGCTGGGTCACGATCGCGAAGGTCCGGACAACGCGCAAGTCGACCTTCCAGCTCGTCCGCAAAGCCTCGCGGACGCGCGCGAAGTTCCGTGCGCGCATCGGCGCCGATCGCGAGCACCTCGCGAATATCAGCCGCACCGTCCGCGCGTAGCGCCGGAGTTCAGCTCGGTGTTTCGCCCGCGAGGATGACGCTCAGCGTGGAGAAGTCGATGTTGCCCCCTGAGACAACGCAAACAAGCTTTCCCTCGCCCGCCCGCCCCGAGAGCGCGGCCGCCGGTGCAAGGGCGCCTGCCCCCTCGGCGATCACCCGTGTCCGTTCTGCGAGCATGCGGATCGCAGCAGCCGTCTCGTCGAGCGACACTCGGTAGGCCCCGTCGAGCAAGGGCTCACCGAGCGCCCACATCTTCGGAAGCAGAGCCCGCGCTCCCGCTCCGTCGATGAACGAGTGCCGATACTCGATCTCCTGCGGCGAACCGGCCTCGAGCGTCGCGTTGAGCGGCGCCGCGGTCTCCTGCTCGACCGCGTAGATCTTCACGTTGGGCCGCTGCGCCTTCATGGCGCTGGCGATGCCGACGGTCAGCCCTCCTCCGCCCCACGGAATGAGCACGGCGTCGGGGTCAGGGAGATCCTCGAGGATCTCGAGGCCGATCGTGCCGTTCCCGGCCATGACGTCCTCGTTCTCGACCGGATGCAGGAAGAGGCCGTCGACGCCCTCGTAGCCGTAGTTCTCCATCGCCTCCCACCACTCGTCGAAGGGGACCTTGATCACGCGGCCGCCCAGCCGCTCGATTGCCGCGACCTTTGTCTCCGGCGCATGATCCGGGGCGATCACGGTGCACGGCACGCCAAGCTCCCGCGCGGCCCACGCCACTCCCTGAGCCATGTTCCCTGCGCTCGCCGTGACGAGCCCCGCGGCGACCTCTTCGGGGCGCGCCCGCCGCGCCGCGTTGTAGGCGCCCCGGATCTTGAACGAGCCGATCGGTTGCAGGTTCTCGAGCTTCAGGTAGATCTCAGCGCCGTCGCCCGCGTGGAGGCGAACGAGCGGCGTACGGATTGCGGTCCCGGCCAGCGTCTCCTGCGCGCTCCGGATGTCCTCGAGCGGAATCAAAACTCGACCTCTGTGCCGGCGCCCGTCTCGCGCGCGCGGCGGACGACGTACTCGGCGGCAGCGAGGTCCTCGACGGCGAGACCGAGCGATCGAAAGACCGTGAGCTCGTTGGGAGCTGACCGGCCCGGCTTGGCGCCGATGAGCACCTCCCCGATCTCGGCCCTGATGTGGTCGGGGCCGATTGCCTCCGCCTCGAGCGCGTCGCGGTAGTCGAAGGCCTCGGCTTCGGCAGACTCGCGGCGGTCGACGAAGAACGCCGAGCCGGCGATCGTCGCCGTGTCGAGCTCCCGCATCATGGGCGGCCGGCCGCCGACGGCGTTCACGTGCGCCCCTTCCTGCAGCCAGTCCCGCTGCAGCACCGGCTCGACCGAGCTCGTGGCCGTCACGACGACGTCCGCGCCGCGCACGGCCTCCTCCGCACTCTCGACGGCTTCCGCTCCGGCCTCCGCGGCAAGTGACCGCGCGTGCTCTGCAGTCGGACTGAAGATGCGCACGCGCTCGAAGTCGCGCACGAGCCGCAGCGCTTCGAGATGCGACCGCGCCTGCACCCCGGCGCCGAGCACGCCGAGCTCGCGAGCATCTTCCCGAGCCAGCAGACGCGTGGCAACGGCCGAGACCGCCGCCGTCCGGATGGCTGTGATCGCCGAAGCGTTCATCAGCGCGCGTACCTCGCCGGTCTCACCGTCGAAAAGCGTCACGGTCCCCTGATGGGCATCCAGCCCCCGCTTCGGATTGTCCGGGAACACGCCTCGTTCTCCGGGTTGACCAGGAACCGGAGGGGCACGTGAACCTCGCCGCGGGCGAGCGATGCGAGCGCGTCCGCCATCGCCTCGATGCAGCCCTCCATGTCGAGCAGCCGCTCGACCTCGGCCTGGTTGAGCACGAGAACAGCCATCAGGGAAAGAGCGACGCTAGCTCATCGCGCTCGGCGGAGGTGAGCTCGAGGTCGAGGGCCGCGCGCGCCGGCTCGAGGTGCTCCGGGCGGCGCGGGCCGACGACAACCGCCGTGACGCGCGGATCGGCGAGCAGCCAGCCGAAGGCGAGCGTCGCCATGTCGACGTCGCGCTTGGAGGCAGCCACCGCCAAGCGGTCGAGGCCGCTGTAGACGGCCTCGTCGTCGAGGTGCAGGTAGGGCTCGGGCCGCGTCGTCATGCGGGAGCCGGGAGGAGGCGGCTCGCTCCGGCGGTACCTACCCGCGAGCCATCCGCCGGCGAGCGGGCTGAACGGCGTGAAGCCGAGGCCCTCTTCCGCGCAGAACGCGAGCACGTCGTCCGACTCGCGGTCGAGCAGCGAGTACGAGTTCTGCACCCACTGGACGCGGCCGGCCGCCTGTTCGAGCCAAGCCCGGTCGACGTTGCTCGCTCCGATTGCGCGCACCTTCCCGGCCCGCACCAGCTCGTCGAGCGCGTCCAGCGTCTCCTCGAGCGGGGTCTCGGGATCGGGCTCGTGAATCAGGTACATGTCGACCTGCTCGACATTCAGGCGCCTGAGGCTGCCGTCGATCTGCCGCAGGATGCGCTCGCGCGAAAGCCCGCGGTCGCTCGGATCGCCTTCGACGGAGTGAAAGACCTTCGTGCTGAGGACGACGTCGTTCCCGGTCCGCTCGCGCCAGCGGCCGATCCAGGTCTCGCTGCGACCTCCCCCGTAGGCATCGGCCGTGTCGAAGACGGTGATCCCGAGCGCCCAAGCGGCATCCATCAGGCGGTGGGCCTCTTCTTCGCTCTCGCCCTGGCCGAAGAACTGAGGCGCAGAGCCGATGCCGCCGAAGTTGCCGCAGCCGAGGATGAGGCGCGAGACCTCGAGGCCACTCCCGCCCAGAGGCCGGGTGATCATGCGCACGATCCTCTCAAAATGTTCGCAGAGTGCGAGAATCGCCACATGCCGGGTTTCGTGACCTCGGAGGACGCCGTCGAGCCGCTGCGAGCGGACGGCGACACGGCCGCGGAGCGGGTGACGATCGACAGGAGCTCCGGGTCGGAGCGGCTGGAGCAGCGGGTGATCCGCTTCGCCCCGGGCCGCTCGAAGGCGCGCAGGCTCGACCGAGCCCAGCAGGTCCTCTACGTCGCCGCCGGCCGGGGAACGCTGCTCGTGGAGGGCGACGCGCACGACCTCGAGCCCGACACCGGTGCCTATGTCGCAGCGGGCGAGAGCTACGAGGTCGAAAACCCTGGGCCCGACGAGCTCGTCGTCGTCGCCGTCAGCCTTCCGCAGGAGAACGGATCGGCGCGCGCGCCGTCACAGCGCACAGTCCGCCACGCCGACCGGCCCACGCTTCCCGCGGGGGAGGAACGCCGTTTCCGCTACCTCGCCGACCGGGAGGTCGGCTCGTACGACGTGACCCAGTTTCTCGGAGTGATCGACCCCAGCCGGGCGCCGGATCACGGCCACGTCTACGACGAGGTGATCTACGTCGTCGAGGGCGAGGGCACGCTCCACCTCGACGGGACCAGCACGTCCATCGGCCCGGGCTCGTGCATCCACCTACCCCCGCTCGTCGAGCACTGTCTGGAGAACCACGGCCCCGGACCGATGCGAGTGCTGGGGGTTTTTCACCCGGCAGGCGACCCGGCCGGTAGGGCCTAAGGAAAACCAATTGAGCCGACCGTACGTCTAAAGGGACACAACCGAGAGGGAGGAAAGGATGAAGAAAGGCTTTCTAGTCGCGGCCCTGGTGGCCGCGCTCGCCGCAACCGCGGCTGCGTTCGGGGGCAACAGCCCCAATCGCACGAGAACGACGGCGGGTCCCAGTGCCGCCGACCAGGCTCTGCTCAGGTGCGGCAGAACGCGGACGATCGGCTTCGCAGCCCCGATTACGGGCCCAGCCGCCTCGCTCGGCGTGCAGATGCAAAAGTGGGGTCAGTTCTATGTGACACGCTTCAATCGAGCCCACCGGACGAAGTTGCGGCTCGTCGTCGGTGACACGCAGCTGCCGGACACGGCGCAGGCAATCCAGGTTGCCGAGCGGTTCGCGTCGAATTCTCGGATCCTCGCGGTTGTCGGGCCGGCCGGGAGCCAGGAGGTTCAAGTCTCGACGGCACCGCTGCGCGCTGGCGGGCTCGGGAACATCTCGGGTACGGCCACCCGCACGACCCTGACGACGGACGGCACGCGGAAGGGCTTCTTCTTCCGCACCGTGCCGAACGACGACCAGCAAGGTCCCCGTGTCGCAGGCTGGATTCGCACGAAGCTGCACGCAAATCGTGTCGTCGTCGTGGACGCTCAGAACAGCTACAGCACGGGCCTCTCCGACACGGTGGAGAGGATCTTGAGGGCCGCCGGCCTCAATGTGCGGCGCGAGTCGGTGAGTGAGGCGAATACAACCGACTTCTCGTCGCTCGTCGCCCGCATTCCCGGCGACACGCAGGTCGTCTACGTCCCGTGGCAGCTCGCCCCGAAGGCCCAGCTCTTCGGCCAGCAGCTCCGAGCCGCCGGCAAGAACGCCAGGCTGTTCGGCTCGGATGGGCTCTTCGACCCGGATAACTTCAAGATCCCGGGCTCGTTGATCTCGTTCTTCCCCATCGACCTCAAGAGCAAGGTCATCGCGAAGTACAAGAGCGGCCCGGGGAAGGGGCAGGGTGATCTCTTCGGCCTGCCCACCTACGTGGCGACCCAGGTCGTCGGACGGGCGATCGACAAGTCGTGCCGGAACGGCTCGGCGACGCGCACCGAGGTGCGGCGCAACATCAACACCACGGTGATCCCAGACGCCCAGTCGCTGCTCGGCTTCGCCGTCAAGTTCGCCCAGAAGCTCAAGTTCCCGATCGGCCCCGGCGACATGCAGCGTCCGGCCGACTTCGGCATCTACCGGATCCAGCCGAACGGCAAGTACGTGCGCATCGGCTGATCGAAGTCAGCAGGTGACCTACGGCATGCGGCCCATCCACTCGATGGGCCGCATGCAGTTCTGAGAACCTTTCGGGTCCCGTGGAGCTTCCGCTCGCGATCGACACCACCCTGTTCGTCCAGCTGCTGGTCAACGGCCTAACGCTGGGAAGCCTGTACGCGCTGATCGCGCTCGGGTACTCACTCGTCTACGGCATCCTCAAGCTGCTGAACTTCGCCCACGGCGACGTCTACATGGTCGGAGCCTTCATCGGTTACGGCACGCTCAGCGCCTTCGGGGGCCCGCTCTCGCCGAACATCGCGCTGCTGCCGCTGATCATCCTGATGTTCCTCGCCGCGATGCTCGGAGCGGGCCTGCTCGGCGTCGTCATCGAGCGCTTCGCCTACCGTCCGCTGCGCGAGGCGCCGCGCATCGCGCCGCTGATCAGCGCGCTCGGCGTCGCGTTCTTCCTCGAGAACAGCATGCTGCTCCTGTTCGGGGCCGACTTCCGTTCCTACAACTCGTTCGTCCTCGGCTCGCCGCACCCTGAGCAGTTCCAGCTCGGGCCGCTCTTCAAGCCGGCCTTCAAGGTCGCGGACGTCAACGTCCAGCGGATCCAGGTCGCGGTGCTGCTGATCACCTTCGCGCTGATGGTGACGCTAACCCTGGTCGTGGCGCGAACACGGATCGGCAAGGCGATGCGGGCGACTGCGTACGACCGCGAAGGGGCGGCGATGATGGGCATCGACGTCGACCGTGTGATTGCCTCGACCTTCTTCATCGGCTCCGTGCTTGCGGGGGCGGCCGGCGTCATGTTCGGGCTCCTCTTCAGCCAGATCTTCCACTTGATGGGCTTCCTCGCCGGCCTGAAGGGCTTCACTGCCGCGGTCGTCGGCGGCATCGGCAGCATCCCCGGCGCGATGCTCGGCGGCCTGCTCGTGGGCCTGACGGAAGCCTTCGCCACGGGCTACGTTGGCGGCCGCTGGGCCGATCTGATCGTGTTCGGAATCCTCATCTTCGTTCTCATCGTCCGGCCGAGCGGCTTGCTCGGTACGAAGGCGATTCAGAAGGTCTGATGGAGCAGTTCCCTGATCAGCAGCGCGTGGGCACCGACGACTGGGTCGCGCAGCACGAGGAGCGGATCGAGCGCCCCACAGGCCTCGCGGGGCTCACCCGCCGAGCGTTGGGCTACGTGCCGCCGCCCGCGCGGCTCGCGCTTTTCGCCCTGATTGCCGGCTCGCTCCCGCTCTGGATGGGCCGCGGTGACCTCTTCGTCTACGGGATCTTCACGCTGCTCTACGTTCTCCTGGGGCTCGGGCTGAACGTGGTCGTCGGCTATGCGGGGCTGCTCGATCTCGGCTACATCGCCTTCTTCGGCTTCGGCGCGTACTTCTATGCCGAACTCTCCTCGGAACAGTACGGAATTCACTGGCCGGCCGAGATTTCGATCCCGATCATCGTCGTCGCCACTGCGCTGCTCGGCCTCCTCCTCGGCATTCCATCGCGCCGCCTCCTCGGCGACTACCTGGCGATCGTGACCCTCTTCTTCGGCCAGGCCTTCGTCGTCTTCGTCAACGTCGGGAACCCGACCGTTCACGGCAAGGGCCTGACGGGTGGCCCGAATGGGCTCGCCGATATCGACCCCATCGAGTTCTTCGGGTACACGCTCACCTCGAGGACGCAGCAGTTCTACTTCCTGCTCGGTGTCGTGGTGCTAACGCTGGCCGCGTTGCACTTCCTCAGCGAGTCACGTACGGGCCGCGCCTGGCGCGCCCTCCGCGAGGACCCGCTGGCCGCCGCGGCGATGTCGATCCCGGTCAACCGGTTGAAGCTGATGGCCTTCGCCATCGGCGCCGGGATCGCCGGCCTCGCCGGCTGCTTCTTCGCGTCCGTACTGACGGCGGTGACCGGCGGAAACTTCGACGTCCCGCTCCTGATCACGATCTACGCGATCGTGATCCTCGGCGGGATCGGAAGCCTGACGGGGGTCGTCCTCGGCGCAGTCGTCATCAACGTCTCGTTCCAGTTCCTCGCACCCGAGAACCCGCAGTCGAACGCGCGCGTCCTCTTCTACGGTGTGCTGCTGCTCGTGCTCGTCCTGAGCGTGCGCAGCCGGTGGCTGCTAGGGGCGATCGTCGGCGGAGTGATCGCCCTCGGGCTCGCGACCCAGGCCGTCGTCGAAGCGGTCGCGCCGTCCTGGACCGGCGGCTCGGTCGTCGAAGGAGGCCGGCTCGCCGGTGTGATCGACAACTGGGTTGTGATCCCGAGCGGGCACGGCAACTTCGGCAACATCGCGTACGTCTCCCTCGTTGCCGGAGTCCTGATCCTGACCCTGCTCCGCGGCTGGGCGCGGACCGTCGCGCTCGTTCCAGCCGTCTACCAGGCCGCGATCGTATGGGAGAACGCCTTCGTCGAGCAGCCTGCCGTCGCGCGCTGGATCCTCTTCGGCTCGTTGCTCGTCGCCCTGATGACCGTGCGTCCGCAGGGGCTGCTCGGCACACCCCGCGTGGAGATCGTCTGATGCCCGAGAAGCGGCCCCTCTTCGAGCTGAAGGGCCTGGAGAAGTCGTTCGGCGGGCTGCAGGTCGTCGCCGGGCTCGACCTGCACGTCGACGAGGGCGAGATCGTGAGCTTGATCGGGCCGAACGGCGCCGGCAAGACCACGGTCTTCAACCTCGTCACCGGGATCTACGCCCCCGACGCGGGCGAGATCGTATTCGAGGGGCACAACATCGCCGGGCTCCCGCCGCACAAGATTACCCGGCTCGGGATCGCGCGCACCTTCCAGACCCTCCGGCTCTTCCTGAACATGACCGTCAAGGAGAACGTCATGGCCGCCGCCTACGGCCACACCAGGTCGACCGCCATCGAAGCCGTGCTGCGGCTGCCGCGTGCCCGCCGGGAGGAGCGGGAGATCGCGCGCTTCGCCGAGGAGAAGCTGGCGTTCTTCGGCCCGCGGCTCATCGGCTACCGCCTCGACCAACCCGCGTATTCGCTCTCTTACGCCAACCGTCGGCGACTCGAGATCGCCCGCGCGATGGGCGCGCACCCGCGTCTGCTCCTCCTCGACGAGCCCGCGGCGGGGATGAACCCGGCCGAGACGCACGAGCTGACGGAGCTGATCGGCCGGCTGCGCACCGAGGCCGGTTACACCGTGATGGTCATCGAGCACGACATGCACGTCGTCGCGGGCATCTCAGACCGCGTCGTCGCCCTCGACCACGGCGTGAAGATCGCAGAGGGCTCCTTCGACGAGGTGGCGACGAACGAGCGCGTGATCGAGGCCTATCTCGGACTGCGGGCGGCCGGCTGATGCTGCTCCGCCTCCGCGAAATCGACACGTACTACGGGGAGATCCACATCCTCCAGGGCGTCTCGCTCGAAGTCGGCGAAGGAGAGCTCGTCTGCCTGCTCGGCGGCAACGCGTCCGGGAAATCGACGACGCTGAAGACGATCATCGGCATCGTGCGGCCGCGTCGCGGAACGGTCGAGTTCGACGGCGAGGACGTGACCGACCGCAAGACGAGCTACCGGATCGGGCGCGGGATGGCGATCGTGCCCGAGAATCGCCGCTTGTTCGCGCCGATGACCGTCCTCGAGAACCTCGAAATGGGCGCATACCGGCGCAAGAACGGCGGCGGCGAAGCGCTCGAGCGTGTCTTCGAGCTCTTCCCCGTGCTGCGTGACCGCCGCAAGCAGCTCGCGGGCACCCTGAGCGGCGGCGAGCAGCAGATGGTTGCGATGGGCCGGGCGCTCATGTCCGAGCCGAAGCTCCTACTGATGGACGAGCCGTCGATGGGGCTCGCGCCGATCCTCGTCGAGCGGAACTTCGAGATCATCCGGCAGGTGCACGAGTCGGGAGTCGCCGTGCTGGTCGTGGAGCAGAACGCAAACGTGTCGCTCTCGATCGCGGATCGCGGTTACGTGTTGCAGACGGGCCGCATCGTGCTCGCCGACGAGGCCAAGAAGCTGCTCGCCAATGAGGGTCTGAAGAAGGCGTACCTGGGCCGTTAGGTCGAGACGCCACTCGTTCGAGGACCCGACAGGGAACTCGCATCGGACCGCTCGTTTGACTCGAGTTAATGGAGGGTGGGATGCTTGGCGGGCCGTCGAAATGGAAGCCGCCGCCGCAGTCGCATCCAACTGGAGGACCGAGGAGGTCCGGGTCGCGATGGCATTGAACGGCGGCGTCAGCCTCGCCGTGTGGATGGGTGGGTGCGCGGTCGAGCTCGACTGTGCGCGCCGTGCCCATCTCGGCCCGGAAAGCCTTGCTCCAGCCGGGAAACCAGCGAACGAGCCTCCCGACCGATCGGTCTACGCCGCGATCTGCCTCGCGTTCGACCGGCAGCTCGTCGTCGACCTGATGAGCGGCGCCAGTGCGGGCGGCATCAACGGCGCGCTGCTCGCCGCCGCAATCCACGGGAACACACGACTTCATCCCGACTTTGTGCGCGAGCGATGGCTCGACCTCGGCGACTTCTCGAATCTCCTCCACAAGACGAGCAACGCAGAGCCGCGGTCGCTGATGCAGGGCCAGCTCTTCCACAACGCCATGGAGAAAGCGTTCAAGGCGCTGCTCCAAGAGCCGGGCGCGGAGAGCGCCGATCTCGTGGCCCTCCCTGCAAATCAGACCGCGATTGAGCCCCTGGACGCGAAGCTCGACGTGACGGCGACCAACGTCTTCGGCGAGGAGCGGCGCTACGCCGACCGGTGGGGCCAGCAGCTCGTCGCACGCCAGTATCGCGCGCGCTTCAAGTTCCGCAAGCCCGCCGACTTCACCTGGGACAGCCTCGCGCAGGCCGCGCGCTCGTCCGCCTCGTTCCCCATCGCCTTCGAGCCCTGGAAGGTGACCGGAGCCGAGCCGCTGCAGCTCGCCGGCTTTCCGTTCGAGCGCTACGCGATCGACGGCGGACTGCTCGACAACGCGCCGGTCCGGGCCGTCCTGCAGCTGATCCCGGAGCGGCCCGCGGCCCGGCAGGTGCAGCGATTCGTGTGCTACGTGAACGCCGACCCGCCGCTGCCGGAGAAGGGACCCACCTACATCCCGAAGGAACCGACCATTCAGGACGTCATCGGATACGTGATTAATCTCCCGCGGCAGGCGCCCTTCGTCGACGAGCTCGATGCGATCCAGCACGCAGTTCGGCGCAGCAGATTCGCAACCGAGACCCGAAAGGCGCTGATCGCGGTCGACATCGATTCACTGTCCGCGACGGCGCAAACGCTGCTCACGCCGTACAGGCGGCGGCGGAGGGTACTCGCCCTCGAGGATTTCCTCGACGACCCGGCCGCTGTCGATGCCGCTTCCCGGCACGTGGAGGCCGCCGACTCCGAACTGCCGTGGATTCCGACTGGTCTCGAGCCGCCGGCGACGTCCGCGGAGTGGAGGTGGGGCATCCGGGTCGCCATGCGCATCATGCATCTGGTCCTCGACCTGATCCGCGAAGCCTTCGCCGGAGCGGCGCCGAACCCGATGGAGCGCGAGGGCGTACTCGCGGCCAGAGCCGAAATCGAAGCGCTGCTCGCTGGTCTACAGGCGCAGCTCGACGCGATGTCGGCTGACCCCGTGATCCGAGCCGCCGTCGGGAAGCTCGCGTCGGAATCGGACATCTCCGCCGAGCTCGCCGCCCTTCAGGAGCAAGCGACCGATTTCATCGGCCCGACCTTCGAAGCCGTCAGAAGCGCGGCCGCAGTCGCGCTCGGGATCTCCCAGCAGCTTGGCGACCTCGAGCCCGGCAAGGCGGTTGCAGAAGCACTCTTCGGGCCGACGTGGGCAGGCGCAACGGAGCTGACCGCGGAGATGTTCGCCTTCTTCCTCCGGCGAACCCTCGCGATGGAAGTGGTGCGCCGGGCCTTCTTCACAGAGGAAGCGGTCGAGACGGGCCAGGAGCTCCACTTCGCGCAGCTGACGCCGTTCGCGCCCTCGCCAATCTTCACACGAACGCCGGTGCAGGAGCCCGGGCCGGACACGCCCGACGAGAAGCTGACCGGCACCAAGCTCTCTCACTTCTCGGGCTTCTACCGGTATTCCTGGCGGGCCAACGACTTCATGTGGGGGCGACTCGATGCTGCGGCGCGAATCGTCCAGCTGCTCGTCCGGGCAAATCGCGCACAGTGGGTCTCCGACACCGACAACGACCTCCCAGATCCCTGGGCCGTCCTGGCGCAGCAACTCGCCGGGGACGACGCTTCGGCCGAGCAGCTTTGGCTCCTGCACGAGGCGCTCGTGGATGCGCGTGCGCATGGGCCTGATGTCGTTCAAGCTGCCCTGGAGCCGTACGACTTTGCCGAGCAGCCGAGCGCGGGGCAGCTTCGGCCCCACCTGCAGAACGCGCTCGAAGCCGACCTCTCCGAGGGAGCGGGCGGAGTGCTGGCCCGACTCGTCTGCACCCGCGCCGCGCAGCTGGAAATCGTCCGCCAGGAGCTTCCACACGTCGCCGAGCAGTCTCTGAGAGACCGACGACTCGGAACGCTGAGCAAGCCGCTGAAGCTGCCGGAAGAGGGCGGCATCCGAGCCGCGATCGAGAGAGTGCGCGGCGAGAGCCTTCCGGAGAGGCTTGGCCGCGACAGCAAGGACGAGCTGGCCAGCAACCTCGCGGTCAGGACGGTGACCCACGCCGCCTTGGTCGGGGTGGGCGCGATCCGAGCGGCCAAGCTTCCGCTTGCGCAGCTGCTCGGCGTCGTGCGTGCTCCGCTTCTTCCGGCGGCGGGAATGGTGGCGCGCTCATACTGGAACCGGCTCGGCGTCGTCGCCGGGTTCGCCGCGGCGGTCTCGTTCCTTGTCGCCCGCATCCTCACGACCGACCGAACAGAGCACGGCAGGGTCACGCAGCTCTTCTCGATTCCGGCCGCAATCGCGGCGATCGCGCTCCTGGCGATCGTCGGCGTCGTCTTCCTGCCGCTCTTCCGCGCGTGGCGAGGCACGAACAAGTGGCGCCGGGTGCGGGACGGAGCCTGGGGCGTCGCGCTCGCGCTGGGGCCGCTGGCCGCGATCGTGCTCGGCCTTTGGATCGGCAACATCGGGTGGGCGGAGCTCGTCGCTGCTCCCGACGCTGTCCATCCGAACGGAAAGGTCTCCGTGCTCGTGCTGAGCGCCGTGGTCGGCATCCCGCTCCTCCGCGGCGTCGGCCTGCCGCGCGGCTTTCAGAGCAGGCTGAACAAGTACCTCGTCCGGCCCTGGGGAGGTTTTGTCTCGCTCGCGCTGATCGCGGGCGCGTCCGCCTTTCTCATCTACGAGACCGCACCGAAGATCTGGGATGCCTTCAGCGACGGAAGCGGATGGCAGGTCGCAACCGCCATCGCAGCCGCTATCAGCTCTGCCGCCTGCGCTCTGTACGTGACCGTTCGTCGCTGACGACGACCATCCGCGATCATTTCGCGGACTGTGTCGCCCAAACCCATATCGTCCGGCCCGCTTCCAGATCGGATCCGGCACCGGTTTCCGATCTTCGAACGGCTCGCCTACATCAACTCGTGCTCGCAGGGCGCGCTGTCGGACGCCGTGCGCGACTCGTACGAACGGTACCTGGGCGACTGGGAGGAGAAGGGCGCGCCGTGGGAGTACTGGGTCGAGCGCACGGACGCGGCACGGGGCGCGTTTGCCCGCCTCGTCAAGGCAGAGCCGGACGAGATCGCGGTCACGACCTCGCTCTCGGCCGGCGTCAGCGCACTCGCGAGCGGTCTGCGCTACGCGAAGCGCTCGAAGATCGTGACGACCGACCTCGAGTTCCCGACCGTGGGCCAGATCTGGCACGCGCAAGAGTCCCGCGGGGCCCGCGTCGTGCACGTGCCGCTCGACGGCTTCGAGCGGGCGATCGACGACGACACGGCGGTCGTCTCGATCACACACGTCTCGTACCGGACCGGGGAGATGATCGACGTCGAGCGCGTCGTCGAGCTCGCGCACGAGCGCGGGGCGCTGGTGCTGCTGGACGCGTACCAGTCGGCCGGCTCGGTGCCGCTGGACGTGAAGGAGCTGGGCGTCGACCTCCTCTCGGCAGGCACGGTCAAGTACCTGCTGGGCTCGGCCGGTCTCGCCTTCTTCTACTGCCGGCGAGAGCTCTTCGAGCGCGTGTGGCCGACGGCGACAGGCTGGTTCGCCGACCAGGACATCTTCCAGATGGACGCCTGGGACTACTCCCCGTCGCCGACGGCCAGGCGCTTCCAGTCGGGCACACCGCCGATCCCGTCGATCTACGCCGGCATCGCGGGCATCGAGCTCATCGAGGAGATCGGGATCGAGGAGACGCGCGAGCACGTGCTGCACCTGAACGCCCACCTGGTCGCAGGCATCGACGAGCTCGGCGGCACGGTCGTGACGCCGCGCGAGCGTGACCGCCACGGAGCCCTGATCTGCGTGCGCTCGCACGACGTGGAGGAGCTCGTCGCCGCGCTGGGGCGCTGGGGCATCATCACGTCGGAGCGAGACGGCAACCTGCGGGTCTCGGCGCACGCCTACAACTCGCTCGAGGACGTCGACCTCGTCCTCGAAGCGCTCGCCCAGAACCGTCATCTCCTCGCCTCCTAAGCCAGCGCCAGCTGCGCGTCGGCCTGCTCGATCACGGTCGGATCGTGGGTGGCACAGACCACCGCCACGCCGTGCTCGCGCGCGACCCTGGACAGGAGCGCGCCGATCGCGAGAGCGTTCGCGTGGTCGAGCCGGGCGGTCGGCTCGTCGGCGAGCAGGAGGGCCGGCGCCGAGGCCAGGGCGCGCGCGATCGCGACCCGCTCCTGCTCACCGGTCGAAAGCTGCGAGACGCGCTGCTCCGCGAGCTGCTCGAGCCCCACGGCCGCGAGCGCCTCGTGCGCACGCTCCGAACGCTCAGCCTCGTCGAGCTCGCGCAGTCCGAGAAAGAGAACGACGTTCTCGTGCGCGCTCAGGAACGAGACCAAGGGCGGCTCCTGCGCAACGAGCGCAAGCCGCTCACGCCGAAACTCGGCGCGTTGACCGCGGTCGAGCTCGGCGAGTGGCGTGCCGAGAACGACGACCTCACCCGCATCCGTCAGGTCGAGACCGGCGAGCAGGTTGAGGAGCGTCGTCTTGCCGGAGCCGGAGGGGCCCGTGACGACGGTGAGCCTGCCCGAGTAGATCGAAGCCGTCAGCCCTGAGAAGACGAGCCGCTCGTTCCGGCCGGTGCCGTGGCTCTTCCGGACGCCGCGAAGCTCGACGGCGACGCCGCGCGGGCCGGCCGCGGGCCCATCGTCCGTGGGCGGCGGCGGGGGCAAGGCCGTCGCGGAGCCGTCCTCGGTCGACTCGACTACGATCGCTTCCCGTTCCAGCCTCGCCCGCGCTCGCGACGAGATACCACTTCGCCGGAGCAGCTCCTCCGGGAGCCTCAGCCAGCCGCCGCGGGCGACGACGATCTCTTCGGTCTCCGGCTGCCGCCGCGCGCTTTCCGCGCTCACGCGCCCGTCGCGGATGTGCACGATCCGGTCCGCGATCGAGGCTGAGCTCGGGTCGTGGCTGACGAGCACGACGGTCGTCTCCTCGGCGCGGGCGAGCTCGCCGATCAGCTCGTAGACGACCGCCGCGTTCTCGGCGTCGAGCTCGCCGGTCGGCTCGTCTGCCAGCAACAGGGGCGGCCGATGGGCGAGTGCCGCGCAGAGCGCGACGCGCTGCTGCTCGCCGCCGGAGAGCTCGCGCGGGTAGGCATCGGCACGTTCGGCCAAGCCGACCTGGCCCAAGAGCTCGCTTGCGCGCCGGCGCCGCGACCGGGGGGGCGCGCCGGCGAGCGCCAACCGCAGCGACACCAGCTCGGAGGCGGTCAGCTCGGGGGCAAGCGCCTGCGCGTAGCGCTGGTCGGCGTAGCCGAGCCGCCCGGTTCGATAGCGGTCGAGACGCCGGCCGCGCAGGCGGCGCAGATCGACGCCGAAGACGCGCACCTGTCCCGCCGAAGGGGGGTCCAGCCCCGCGAGGATCCTGAGCAGCGTCGTCTTGCCCGAGCCACTCGGACCGAGCACCACGACGATCTCTCCCGGGTGCACGGTGACGCTGAGGCCCTGGAGCGCGGCGGCGGTGCCCTCCTCCGTCGCGTAGACGCGGAAGACGTCCTCGACCTCGACCGCGGGCGTCACGTCGCCTCCGGGGAGCTGACCGCCGTGCGGTCCCGAAAGGCAGCTCGCGTCTGCAGACCGCAGGCGACGAGCGCGAGTGCGACGAAGATGCCGAGCGACAGGAAGAGCGCGACCCACCCGGGCTCGAGCACGAGCGGCGGCACGGGGTCGGTCGAGTTCGCGCTCACTGCGAGCGCCTCGACCACCGCCAGCGTCAACGCACCGCCGATCGCGAGCCCGCCCACGAGGCCGGCGAGGAGAACTGCGAGAGCACGCAGTCGCAGATGGCGCCGGAGCCCCGCCGGACCCAACCCTTGCGTCTCGAGATCGAAGAGCTCACCGGCTTCGTCGCGGAGATCGACCGAGATCGTCAGCGCGAGCCCGACGAGGGAGAGCGCGAGCGCCGCCGCAGCGGCGGCGGCGAGGACGAGGAGGAAGCCGCGGGCAAGCGGGTCGTCCCGCAGCTCCGCCTCGCGCGCGCGCCGCGAGCTGACGCGAACAGGGGCCGGGGCCGTGTCGGCAAGACGCGCCCCGAGACCAGGCCCTCCCGCGACCCAGGCCTCGTCGGCGAGCGCCGAGCCCGGAACCGCCGCATTGAGGGCGGTCTCGAGCCGCGACCGGTCGGCGACCACGAAATCTCCCGACAAGGACGGGAAGAGCCGCGCGGTGGCCGCGATTCGCACGTTCACCGATGCCGTGCCCACGTAAAGCGGCAGCACGCCGTTTGCGCCCGCAGCGCGCGCGAGCGACTTGGAGGCGAGCACGGGGATCGGGGAGCCGTCCGTGGGCTGACGAGGACGGAGGCGAAAGAGTTGCTGCTGTGTGAGCAGGTAGCGGACGCGCAGCTCGTTTGCGGCCGGTGACCCGGTCCGCGCCCCACCCTGCGAGCCGACCCAGTCGCGGTAGTCGACCGCTAGTCGGCGAATCCCGTTCCGCCCGGTCGCGCGCGGCGTGCCGAGTATGAGGACGCCTGCTCGAAAGACGTCGAGCGGAGGAGCGGTGCCCGTCGCCCGGTGCGCGGCGGTGAACGCTTCGGCGCTCGTGAACTCGACGGGCATCCCGACGATCAGCCCTCCTCTGGCGGCAGCGGGCAGCCGGGCACGCGCGAGTGTCGGCCGCCCCGTCGGCGGTTCGCCGAGATCGACGACGAGAAAGCCGCCGTGCTTCGTCCGGATGTTCACGGAGAGCTTGATCGGATCACCACGGACGGTGACCGGTAGCTCGAGAGCGTGCGCGTCGGCCGGGAGGGCGATCCCGCGCAAACTCACCGGGGGACCGCCGATGCGGCTTGCGAGCTCTCCGCGCGAGAGGGCGGCGAAGTCGTCTCGCCAGCGAAGCCGCGGCAGCGCGCCTGCGGGGAGACCGAGCAGGGTGACGGCGCGACGCTCGAGCGACGGCGCTTCCCCGGCTCGGCGAACGACGGGAACGGCGCCGAAGCGGGCGGCGTAGGCATCCCCGATCGGCGTGCCCTGCGCCCGGACGTCGAAGTCGAGCGGGTTCTCGAACGATGCGTGGTCTGCCTGGTTGCGGAGCAGCGTCGAGCGATAGGCCGTAGCGAAGACGGCGAGACCGATGCTGACGCCGACGACGACGACGGCCGTGGTCGCTGTCCCAGGTGCCCGTGCCAGCGAGAGGAGCGCAAGCCTGGACGAAGGCGAACGGTGCGGCGCAAGCCGCTCCACAAGACGAAGCGCGGGTACCAGGAGGCGCGCCAGGGCGACTGCCGCAGCGAGCGCGATCAGGGCGGGCAGGAGCAGGAGCACGAAGCCGGTCCCGTCGCTGGAGGCGAGCGACCGGGCATCGCCGGCGCCGGCTGCATACGCGACGAGCACCGCGGTGAGGGCGCCCGCGCCGGCCACATCCGCGACGGAGATCGTTCGCGCCCCGATCGGGATCGTCTGCACGCGGGCACCGAGATAGAGAACGAGGATTCCGGCGCCGGCGACCGCGAGCAACAACGCCGCGGCACGGGGCGAGGCGACGGAGCGGCCGATGAGCGCGCCTGCGGGTGTATCGGTGACCTCGGCGAGGACGAGCGTAGCGGCGACCCCGAGGAGCCAGCCGAGCACCGTCGCGGGCACGACCACGACGGCCGCCTCGGCGAGCGCGCTCAGTCGAATCTGCCAGCGGCCGGCGCCGAACCATTCGAGCCGCCGTGCCGTCGCGCGCGCACCCGTGCGCAGCCGCGATCCCGCGAGCAGGACGAACGCGAGCAGCATGACGACCGCCTCCCCACCGACCAGGAGTAGGCGCCGTCCCGCGATCCTGGACTTTGCCCCCGCGTCTGCGAGCGCGTCGGTGGGCGCCGCCAGGTCGAAGCGAGAGGAGCGAGCCTGGAGGATCGTCCGAGCACGGACGAGCCGGTCCTGAAAATCGTCGAGCTCCCAAGCCCGGACCTCGCCCGGGCGGATCGGCGCGAGCCACCCGTACGTTCGCAAGGAGAACCCCAGCTCGGGTAGGCGCGATGTTGCTTCGACTCCTTCGGCCAGCCGAAGCCGACCTCCCGGCACCGCACCGACGAAGAAGGCACGCGCCGGTCCGGCGAGGAGGGAGCCGCGGTCACGAGCAACGAGCCCCGGGACGGCGGACACGGAGCTTCCCGGTCCGATTGCGACCACCTCGCAGCGAGCAGGCCGACAGGGTTGCGGGACCCTGCCTGAGCGCAGGTCGACGACCCGCGCGACGCCATCGACCGCGCCGAGGCGGACGAGCGTCTTCCCGAGCCACGTCTCGCGATAGAGCATCACAGCGGTCGGCGGCTGCGTGCCGACCCGTGCGGTCGCCGTCCGCACCTGCCGGTCTAGGGCAACCCAGCGGTCGCCCGGGCGGTGGCTCACCCCGACCCAGGTCACCCGGACGGCCCGCTCCCCCGGCGGGAGCTTCGCGATCGCGCGCGCGAGGGCGCGATCCTGCACGACTAAGCTCGCGGCCGAGACCGTCGCCAGGGCGCAGGCCGCCAGCGCGATCCCGGCTCCGGCCAGGACGAAAGCGGTTGGACGCGCAGCCACGCGGCGCAGCCCGAGCGCGATCGGAAGCAGGAGGCGACGCGGCCAGGCGAGGGCGTTCCTTTGCAACACCGGTAAAATATTGTTACAGGTGTCGAAGCAGCCGCGCTACGACTTACCGAAGGCCGCTCCGCCGCCGCTCCGGCTCGTCCAGTTGTTCGTCAACACGGTCGACCTCGAGCACGGCCGCGAGTGGCTCGCCGATCCCGGCGCGCTGGCCGCCTGGGCCCGGGAGCAGCGGCTGGTGCCGGCCGCGACCCGGTTCAGCCGGAAAGATCTCGGCCGAGCGCTCGAACTGCGCGAGGCCCTGCGTGCGCTCTTGCGCGCAAACGGCGACTTGAAGGAGGAGGAAGCCGCGCATGAGATCCTCGCCAAGGCCGCGGCCCGAGCGCGCCTGACGGTCGTCTTCGAGCGCGGAAGCCCGCCCGAGCTCGAGCCACGGGCGGGCGGAATCGACAGACTCTGCGGGCGACTCGTCAGCGTCGCGGTCGGTGCGATGCTGGACGGCTCCTGGGGGCGCCTGAAGGCTTGCAGGAACTGCCGGTGGGCCTTCTTCGACGAGTCGAAGAACCGCTCGGCCCGCTGGTGCTCGATGCAGCTCTGTGGCAACCGCCTGAAGACCCGTGCCTACCGGCGGCGAAAGCGCGGCGCCCGCCGTCGTGTCAAGCGTTCAGTTCCAGGGTAGGGCCGCGCGAGCCGACCAGTAGGCCTCGGGATCTTCGACGAGGTCGTCGTGCCTCCCGTCGTATTTCGCCTCGAGCGCGCGCAGGTTGCTCTCGAGGTGCTCGACGGTCACTGCCCCGCTGAGGACGACGTCTGCCCAGGGCTGCGCGAGCACAGCGGCGATCGCGACCGAGTCCGGAACGGTTCCGATCAGCCGTCCGTTGGCCAGGGCCTCCTTGACGATCACGCCCAGGCCGGCCTCGTGCGCGGCAGCGAGCGCCGTGCCGGCCGAACGCTCGAGGAGATTCCACGTCGCCTGGACGCTGTCGAAGCCGCCGACCTCGAGCGCGCGCTCGATCGTCTCGCGCTGCCGGGGCCCGCTGGCCGTGAAGCCGATCGCCAACCCCTGCTCGCGGAGTCCGGTGAGCTCGTCACGGACCTCGGCGTCGTCGAGGACACCGCTCTCGAGGGTGGCGGAGTGGATCTGGTAGAGAGCGAGGTGATCGCCGAGCAGCGCACGGCTCTCGGCGGACTGCCGGCGGAGGTTGGCGGCGGAGAGGTCCTTCACCTCGTGGCGATCGGCCTCGACGTGCCAGTCGGCCGTATAGACGTAGCCCCACTTCGAGCCGACGGTAACAGCGCCCGGCGGGACGGCGCGTGCGTCGAGCCAGGAGGCGAGGAAATCCTCGGCGCGGCCGTAGGAGCGCGCCGCGTCGAGGTAACGCACGCCGGCGGCATAGGCGGCATCGAGCACCTCGTGGGTCCTGCGCTCGAGCGCCTCAACGTTCGTCTCCCCCGCGAGGTCGCGGCCGTGCCCGAGATTGATGTAGCCCGGTCGCCCGAGCGCCGCGAGCCCGAGCCCGATGGGGCTGACGCGGAGCCCGGTCCGGCCGAGGGTTCGCTCGTCGTCCATCACGGACCTCCCCGTGTCGGCTCGCACTCGCTGCCCGCGATCACCAGCTGCCAAGAGGAGGTCTCACCCTAGGCATTTCGGCTCAATAGTCCTAGGCCGCGACGCCGCTGAACTGCGGAATGATCTCCTTGCCGTAGGCGGCGAGAGTCTCGTCCTGGCCCTGCGTCATCAGGTAGATGTTGAACTGGTCGACGCCGATCGACTCGAGCTCCTTCAGCTTCTCGGTCGCCTGTTCGGCCGTCCCGAGCACGCAGAAGCGGTCGCAGATCTCGTCGGTGACGAACTCGCCGTGCTTCGCGCCGACGCGGCTGTGCTCCTTGTAGTCGTAGAACTTCCGCGCCTTCACGTAGTCAGTCAGCGCCGCCGGGATCTCGGAGTCGAAGCCGTAGCGCTCGATCAGGTCCATGACGTGGTTCGAGACCATCGCCGGGAACCAGCGCACCTGCTCGCGGGCGTCGGCGATGTCGGAGCCGATGTGGCTCGGCGCGCAGACGATGCACTCGAGCGCATCGGGGTCACGGCCCTCCTCGGTGGCAGCCGTTCGGGCAGTCTCCATGATCCACTGGATGATCTGCGGGTCGGCGAGCTGGATGATGACGCCGTCGCCGACGCGGCCTGCGACCCCGAGCGCACGCGGCCCGTAGCCGGCGACGTGCATCGGGATCTCGGGCAGTCCGCGCGCCCATTCGAGGGTCAGCTCCTTCTCGTTCCACGCGACGGGCCGGCCGTTCATCAGGTCCTTCATCATCCGCAGGCGCCGCTCGAACTCGGCGACCTTCACCGGCTTCAGGCCGACGACGCGCCGCGACGAGTCGCCCCGGCCGATTCCCATCACCATCCGGCCCTGCGAGACGTCCTGCATGGTCGCGTACCAGCTCGCGGTGATCGTCGGGTCGCGGATGCCCGGGTTCGTGACGCAGTGCCCGAGCTTGAGGGTCTTCGTAGCTCCAGCCGCCAGAGGCAACAGCGCGTAGGACTCCTGCCAGAGGATGTGCGAGTCGTACGTCCACCCGTACTCGAAACCTTGCTCCTCGGCGCGCTGAAAGAGCTCGATCAGCTGCCCATACGGCGGGTCCGGCATAACCGTGACTCCGAAGCTGAGCATCTTGTGCGAGCTTAACCGTCAGTCAGGTCTTGTAGGCGCGCGCCTAGCCGCGCCGCATGATCCGCGGCGGCGGGCAGGTTCCCCGCGTCGGTCGCCGACCGGAGCGCTCGAAGTCGAGAGTTGATCTCGCTACGCGCGGCCGGTTCGAGGGTATGGGCGATCCGGTCGCGTATCCACTCCAGCACCGCCACATCGCCGGTCACCCCGGCCAGATCCTTGGCGGCTGCATCAACACGGAGCTGCTGCGTCCAGAGGTGAAAGCGAACCGCGTCGATCTCCGCGGGGGGCCGGTAACGAAGCTGAAGGTCGAAGACCGACTGCGCGACGTCGATCGCCTTCTGGACAGCGTGCCCGGGCTTCTCGGCCTTGACTCCGCGGGTCAGCGCGGCCAGAGACTTGCTCAGCCGAGCAGCAACCATCGGTGGCGGGTTGCCGGCGTGCAGCTTCGTCCAAGCCGCGTTCATGCGCTCGAGCGTCGCTGCCGCGCCCTCCCAGTCCCCGATGCGGGCCGATTCGAGGATCCCCTCGGCGCTCGCCGACAGGGATGCGAGCGCAGTCGGCATCGGTCCGGGGAGGGCGTCCGTGGGAACGGCAAGAGCGAGGGCCTCGAGGTCCCCGCCGCCCGCGGTCCTGAACTCACCATAACCGGGCGCAAAGAGCTTGTCCTCGGTCGTCCCATCGGAGTGCAGCTCGGAGGCGACCATTTCGCCCTCCACTGGGCCACGCGGCCCGGCCACGGTCTTGCCGACGGTCTTGCCGTTACCTCCTCGAAGATGATCCCGGGCGCATTCTCTGTGCGGTACACCTCGCCCACCTTGGGATCGAGCGGGCATGATCATTGCGGCCGGGCCTTCGCGGCCGGCCAGCCAGGTGCCCTCTGTGAAGGCGATCGCGCCGTTCCGGTAGTCGAAGACGTCCTCCCCGAGGTACCAGACCGATCCGTCGTCGGCCTGCGCGTACCGATCGAGCGCGACTTCGTCGAGGCGGCCGTCCAGGTAGGCCATGTATTGGGAGACCAGCACAGGGATCTGGTCGCCGTTCCAGGTCACCGTTCTTGTGCCGGGCAGGAGCGTCGTCTCCGTCCGGAACGGCTTGCCGTCGACGTGGCCGAGCAGGAGCGCGGACTGGAGGCGGCTGATCGGGAAGAGCGGGTTCGTGATCTTGGCCGAGTCCGAGAACGAGGGCCTCGTCAGATCGACTCGTTTGCTCGCCGGTGCGCAGCCGCCGCCGGTGTAGGTACCGCAGGCGGTGGATGTGAATGGAGTCGAGGCCGACTTGCTCGAAGACGTGTTCCCGCTGTCGCACGCGCTCAGTGCGAGAGCCGCGGACAGACAGAGGCCGAGCAGGACGGTACGCATCTAACAGAGCCTAGGCGGAGCTGGATGAGAGGCACGTGAAAGGCACATACTCCCGATGTGATCCGGACTCTTGCCCTGCTGCTAGGCGCCGCAGCCGTGGTGGCGGCGATCGACCTCTCCCACAAAGCGCTGGCCGTTTCCGAGCGAGGCGGCGCCGTGCTCGCCCACGACCGCTCGGCGCCTTATGTCGCGGGGCTCGCGGCAGCGACGCTCGCCTGGGCCGGCGCGATCGCACTCGTGCGGTCGGCCTCGATCGCGCTTGCCGGCGGCCTGGTGCTGGGCGGTGCGATCGGAAACCTGGCGTCGTTCGCGCTCTGGCCCTCGCTCCCGGGTGTGCCCGATCCGCTCGTCGCCGGGGGGATCGCGTTCAACCTGGCCGACGTCTCCGCGCTGCTCGGGCTCGTGCTCCTCGTTCCGGCAATCGTCGTCTTCGCCGCGCGCAACCGCGAGCGACTCTTCGAGCCCATCTAGACGCCGAACAGGCTCTGTACATACCGCTTGAAGTGCCCGAGCTGCTCCTCGACGATCTCGGGCCGCTCGTGGGCCCGGGCGAGGATCAACGCGCCCTCGAAGATTGCGATGAAGTGGTACGCGAGGCTTCTGGAATCCACGCTCGCCTTCGGCGCATGCAGAGTCTTCGCCTCCTCGACAAGGGCCGCGAGACCGTCGGCCCACTCGATGAATGCCTCCTCGCAGCGGGCGCGGAGCACCGGCTGCGACTGCCAGAGCTCCTGGGAGAAGATGCCCACGAGGCAACCGCAGGGACCCGCCTTGAGCTGCTCGACCGTGAAATCGACATAGCCGTAGAGGCGGTTAATCGGGTCGGCCTCCTCCCAGAACGGAGCGGCGCCGAACGCGGCGTTGCCGTTAGCGACCCATTGGTCGAGGACGGCCTTGCCCATCGCCTCCTTCCCTTTGAAGTAGTGGAAGAACGCTCCTTTGGTGAGGTCCGCCCGCTCGCAGACCTCGGCGACGGTCGTGTCGGCGAACCCCTTCTCGACAGAGAGACCGATGGCGGCGTCGAGCAGGCGCTCTCGCGCGGCCGGATCAGCCACGCTCGCGTTCCGCGAACTGCTTCAGCCCGGCCAGGACCGCCCGCTGAACCTGATGAAACTTGCGCTTGACCATCGGCATCATCAGCCCGATGAGCGGGTTCCTGGGCCTGAAGACGCTGTGCGCGGTGACGCGCGTCCGGTCTGACCCGTCCGGCTCGAGGACGAACCCGGCAGTCCAGTCCGAGACCATCCGCAAGAACCCGCTCGAGTCCTTGTCGATCCGCCACAGGATCGTCTTGCCCTGGTCGTAGGTCGTGCAGAGCTCCTCGGTCTCGGCGGCTTTCTTGCCAAGTAGGACCTGGCAGCGGCGCGTCGACCCAAGCGCGTGCGCCCCGTCGATCGACGTCACGAACGGGTGCCAGTCAGCGTGCCGGACCGGATCGTCGATCGCCCGCCAGACCTCCTCCGGACTCGCGTCCGCCACGATCTCGTCCTGAATCTCGACTCGTCTCATCGCTGTCTCCCTCTGTCGCTCGTGGATAGAAGGTGTCATACCAACCAGTTGGTATGAAGTCAAGTTGTGTCGGGATGCCACGCGGCAGGCACCTCTTCCTAGCCCTGCCAGGTCGGGAGCTCGAGAGCTCGCTCGTACGCGGCTCGGTCGTGCACCGGCTCGCCGTGCGAGACGATGACATGCTCGAAGGGCAGGTCGAGCAGCGCCCCCAGCGCAGGGAGCACGCGCTCTTCGTGCCACGGGGTCGACCAGACGAGGAGCTCGCCCTCGGGGGCAGTCAGCGCGTCGGCGAAGACGAGCGCACGCTGCTCCGGCAGCCAGAGCGGCGTCTCGTTGCGGCCCCGTCCGTCGTAGAGGGCGACGAGGCCGCCCGGAAGCTCGGCGCCGGGCTCGATCCCTTCGAGCTCGGTCTCCGGAATGTTGGTGCGCCAGAAGAGATTGGGGCCGAACGCGCGAACGCCGTAGCGGCCGACGAAGTGGTCGACATCGCGGACGTGATCCGGTTTGAGGACGACGGCGAGTGTCGGCGGACACGCGTCGAGCCGAGCCCAGATCTCGCCGGCGTCGTCCGGAGGCGCGAGCGGGTCGAGGACGGCGATCTCCCCGCCCGATTCGACGCACGTCGAAGTCACGGTCTGTGGCCAGTCGAGCCGAGGGTTCCAGTCCGGATGCTCGACGCGCCAGAGCCAAAGACCCGGCGCCACGTCCCGAAGCTCGTGTGTCAAGGCTCGCGCTGACAAACCCGCGACATTGTTTCACCGTCGCGATTGAGCGACGGACGCATAACGTAGTGGGGTAACCACTGAGGAGGAGCCGTCATGGAAAGCACACGCACTGAAAGCGACCGGATTCCGCTGATGCTGATTCACGGAGCCTGGCTCGCAGCGAACAGCTGGGAGAACTTCGCGCAGTACTTCGAGAGCCGCAACTTCGCCGTCTCCGCTCCGGAGTGGCCGCGAAAACAAGGCGACGTCGAGGAGCTGAGAAAGGACGCGGAGGAGCTGAAAGGCCTCGGTATCACCGAGATCGTCGACCACTACGAGGAGCAGATCCGCGCCCTCGACGAGCCGCCGGTTCTGATCGGCCACTCGTTCGGTGGCCTGATCGTGGAGCTGCTGCTCGATCGCGGTCTCGGCCGCGCCGGCGTTGCGATGAGCCCCGCTCCGCCGAAGGGCATCCTCGTGCTGCCGTTCTCGTCGCTCAAGGTCGCGGCTCCTGCCCTCGCGCATCCATCGAAGTGGCACGGTGTCGTCCCACTGTCGCTCGAGGAGTTCACGTACGGGTTCGTGAACACGTTCTCCCCCGAGGACGCGGCGGCCGCCTACGAGCGGTATGCGGTCCCCGAGACCGGACAGATCTTCTACGAGGCCGGTTTCGCGAACTTCCGCCTGCACCCACCGACCGAGGTTCACTTCAAGAAGGGCGATCGCGCTCCGCTGCTGATCGTCGGGGCGGAGAACGACCACACGGTGCCGGCCTCGCTGTCCAAGAAGCAGTACGAGAAGTACGAGCGCTCGCCGGCGACGACCGACTACATCGAGCTCGAGGGCCGGCCTCACCTGATGATGGCGGCCGAGGGGTGGGAAGAGATCGCTGCGTCCATCGACAGCTGGCTCGACGGCGTGCTCGACGCGACCGCGGTTACGACCCAGGGCGTTTCGGCCTAGCGGGCAGCAGAACTAGATCGGCCGGGGGCGGAGCAACAAACGCAAACACCCGGCCTTCGCGAGGAGAGATATGAACAGTTCGCAACCGCTCATCACCGGCACCGACTTCGTCTTCGTGCCGACGAAGGACTTCGAGGCGGCGCAGAAGTTCTACGGCGGCGTGCTCGGCTTACCCTTGGCCAAGCGCTACAACAACGGGGTCGGAGGCGAGTTCGAGACCGGAAACCTCACGATCCAGCTGGTCGATTCGGCGAAGATCGGCCGTGAGTTCGAGCCGACGAGCGGCGCGATTGCGCTTCACGTCGATGATGTCGAGGCCGCACGATCCGAGCTCGAGTCCCGCGGCGTCTCGTTCTTCGGGGACACGGTCGACAGCGGCGTCTGTTACCAGGCCTACTTCTCGGATCCGGACGGCAACGCCCTCATCCTCCACCACCGTTACGCGCCTCGCGACGTCTTGCCGGACTGACTCGAAACCCAGGCAATCGTCCGCTCGGTGAGCCGGTCGAGCGCCTGCACCGCCAACTCGAGATGCTCTTCCTTCGTGTCCTCGAGCTTCGTGTGCGAGAGGCCGCGCAGGCTCTGAACGAAGAGCATCACCGTCGGCACGCCTGCACGGGCGACCTCGGCCGCGTCGTGTAGCGGCCCGCTCGGCAGGCGATGCGATGTGCCGGCGACCTCCTCGATCGAGTCCTCGGCGAGCCCGATCAGCTCGTCGTCGAAGAGGATCGGCTCGATCTGCCAGATCCGCTCCCACTCGACCCCGACGTCCTCCTCGTTGGCGATCCGCTCCGTAACAGCCTTCGCAGCCTCGAGCATCGCAGCGAGCGTCTCGGCGTCCAGGTGCCGCTGGTCGAGCAGGCACTCGGCCGTCTCGACGACCGAGGTGACGATGCCGGGCTTCGTGACGACGCTGCCCATCGTGCACACGGCTCCGCCTCCCACACCGGTCGCGATCTCACGGATCTCGAGCTCGAGCCTCGCAGCGCCGGCGAGCGCGTCGCGGCGGGCGTCCATCGGCGTCGACCCTGCATGAGCGGCCTGACCGCGGAAGGTGACCTGGTGGCGCTCGACCCCGAAGGTGCCGAGGACGACACCGAGCGGCAGGTCGAGCGTCTCGAGCACCGGCCCCTGCTCGATGTGCAGCTCGACGTAGGCGGCCGCGTTCTCGAGCTGCTTCCGCGCCTCGAGCGCGCGGTCAAGATCGACGCCGTGCTCGGCGAGGACCTCGGGCAGCGCGTTCCCGTCGGCGTCCTTGCGGGCGCGGAGCTCGTCCTGGTCGGCCATCGACCCGGCGGCCGCGCTCGAGCCGAACAGTGAGCGGCCGAAGCGCGCGCCCTCCTCGTCTGCCCAGTTGACGAGCCGCACCGTGGTCTTCGGCTCGCCCTCCTCGGCCAGGCGCCGCATCACCTCGACGCCGGCTATGACGTTCAGCGCCCCGTCGAGCCAACCGCCGTTCGGCACCGAGTCGATGTGCCCGCCGATGAGCACGGCCTGCTCGGAGCGGCCCGCGAGCGTCCACCATTGGTTGCCGGCCTCGTCGACCTCGTCCTCGAGCGGAACCTTCTCGGCGAGCCACTCCTTCGCGCGCACCCAGGTGTCCGTCCACGCGACGCGCTGAGCGCCGTCCTCGTCGCCCGTCAGCTCCTGCAGCTCGCGGAGCTCGGCGACGGTGCGGCTCGGGTCGAGTGGCATCGCGTGTGAGCCTAAACTTGACGCGATGTCCGTACTGATCAAAGGCGGACGAATCGTCACCGCCGCCGACGACTACGTCGCCGACCTCTACGTCGAGGACGAGACGGTGACGCTGATCGGCGAGTCGCTGGACCAGCCGGCGGACAAGGTCATCGATGCGACCGGGAAGTACGTGCTCCCCGGCGGCGTCGATCCGCACACGCATCTCGACATGCCCTTCGGCGGCACGGTCACGATCGACGACGTCGAGTCGGGGCAGATCTCCGCGGCCTTCGGCGGGACGACCTGCCACGTCGACTTCATCATTCAGCCGCAGGGCATGTCGTTCTCCGCCGCCTTCGACGAATGGAAGGCGAAGGCGAACGGCAAGCAGGTGATCGACATGGGCTACCACATGGCGGTCACCGACTTGAAGGAGGGCGGCACGCTCGAGGAGCTCGCGTCGCTGCCGGACGAGGGAATCACCTCGTACAAGCTCTTCATGGCCTACAAGGGCGCGCTGATGGTCGACGACGAGACGCTCTTCAAGGTCATGCAGGTGGCCGCCGAGACCGGCGCGCTCGTGATGGTGCACGCCGAGAACGGCGACGCGATCGACGTCCTGGTGAAGCAGGCGCTGGCCGAAGGGAAGACGGAGCCGCGCTACCACGCGCTCACGCGTCCGCCGGAGACCGAGGGCGAGGCGACGAACCGGGCGATCCAGCTCGCGCGCGTCGCCGGCTGCAAGCTCTACGTCGTCCACGTCTCGTGCCAGGAGTCGGTCGAGCCGATCGAGCTCGCGCGCGCGAAGGGCTGGGACGTGTGGGGCGAGACGTGCACGCAGTACTTCTTCATCGACGAGAGCTACCTGGAGCGGCCCGACTTCGAGGGCGCGAAGTACGTATACACGCCTCCGCCGCGGGCGAAGGAGAACCAGGAGGTGCTCTGGCGGGCGGTGGAGAACGATGTGCTGTCCGTGATCTCGACCGACCACTGCGCATTCCTCTGGGACGGCCAGAAAATGCTCGGCAAGGACGACTTCTCGAAGATCCCGAACGGCGCGCCCGGCCTCGAGAACCGGCTGCAGATGATCCACGAGCACGGCGTGCGCGCCGGCCGGATCTCGCTGAACCGGATGGTTGAGCTGCTCTCGACGAACCCGGCGCGCTACTTCGGCCTCTACCCGCGCAAGGGTACGATCGCCGTCGGCTCGGACGCCGACATCGTCGTCTTCGACCCGGAACGCAAGATGACGATCTCAGCCGCGGCGCACCACTCGAAGAGCGACTACAACCTCTTCGAGGGCACCGAAGTCACGGGCGCGCCCGAAATCGTTCTCCTGCGAGGCCGAGTGCTGGTCGAGGGCGACCAGCTCGTTGCGCAGCCCGGAATCGGTGAGTTCATCCGCCGCGCGCGCTTCGGCGAGGAGCTGCGGCATCCGGCCGCGGCGCCGGTCGGCTGATCCCCTCTTACTGGAACCGGAAGTTGGCGCGCTTCTCCGTGCCGTCTTGTAGCCGCACCATCAGTTGGCGGCACGTGCCCATCCACCTGCGATCCGTCTTCCAGACGTACTTGTACTGATCCAGTAGCGGGTCGTAGGTGAATCCCTCCGGGCCGAGCGTCGTCGGCTGGGGCGAGCCGGTCACGGCGCCGCCACAGGTCATCGCCTGCGAGGCCGGATAGCCCTGGGCAAACAGGTTGAAGGTTCGAAAACCGGCCAGACTGAACTTGATCGGAACGCTGCTGCCTGCGTTGGCGATGTTCACGGTCGGCAGGTTGGCGATCGGGGAGAAGAAGCCGGTGAACGAATAAGACGTCACGCTGTAGGGCAGATCGCCTTCGAACTCGCGGCCGACTCGATCCACGGCGCGTACATGGACGGTCTTCGGCCCGGCTGAGCTCGTGTCGAGGGGGTCGGGAACCGTACTGCAGGACGCGATGCCCGAGCCGGCGTCGGCGCAGAGCGCACGGGCGACCGAGCCGAAGCTGTACGTCGGGCTTACCAACACGGTCGGATCCGACACGTCGATCGGCACCGCGAGCGAGCCGTGGGAGCCGTCACTGCCCCGGAAGTCCAAGGAGTGGACGCCAGTGCCGTTGACGACCAGCTGCGTGCCGGGGGTGGACAAGTCTCCGTCGAGGCTGGTGAACCGGTCTCCGTCGAGGCTGTAGCTGATGCCGGGCGCGCCGCTGATCGTCACGTTGACGCTGTCCGTGTACCACCCGTTCGTCTGCGGGGCCGGTCGCGTCCGCGTGAATGTTGCCGGTCGGCTGCTCCGGCACGACCGATTCGATGAAGGCCTTGTTGCTCGTGACCGCGACGTTGCCGGAGCCGTCGACCGCCTGGATGAACCATTCGACGTTGGTGCCTAGAGCGGCCCCGCGCCACTCCAGCGCGGCGAGCTGTGCGACATCTCGATCGACTGCCAAGCCAGCGGTGGTTGTGACGCCGCGGCTTCGACCGCCTTGCTTCCGCGCGTTGTGGGTTAGACGTCCCTCAGGTCCGCGAGCCCGAGCGCGAGCGCGACCAGGCCCCACGCCTGCTTGGGCAGGAAAAGGAGCCCTCCGAGGGCCTCCAGCCGTCCTGCTGTCGCAGCAAGAGATTCCAGCGCTCGCCGTTTCGGTCCGCGGGTTCGAGCACGATCGTTCCGTGGAGGAATCGGTGTTCGCGGCCCTGCGTGCGCTCGGCCTGCTCGTGTTCGTCGAGCAGGCGAAGCTCCTTCAGGGCGGCGATCCGGGAGCGGCCGTCGGCCGAGTTCAGCGCTTCGTGTTCGAGGCGCACGCGGATGTCGAGGTTGCGCGAGAGCGCGCTGCGATGCGCCGGCGCGGTTTTCGGCGAGGACTTCGGCGCCCTAGACTGGCAGGCGGCGCTCAGTGCCCATAAGCGCTTCCGCCGCGGACAATCAGGGCTCGGCGCGCGCTGCCGGCCAGGGATCGAGCCGGCCGAAGATCGTCTTCGCCGAGGCGCAGTTCTCGCGTATCCGAGGCGGCGCCGGGCGCCTCCGAGGCCGTCTGCTTGGGGTCTCGAAGCTCGCTGGACACCCTGGGGAGTCTATCTCGGTGGACACCCGCCGCTGGACACCCGGTGGATACGTGCCGTGGACACTTCGCCCAGGCGAGGCTCCGGCGAACGCTCTCCGTGAGCCCTGAAACATAGAGAAATGTCCTGTTTATAGGGGGTTTCATCGGCGGAAAGGGTAGGCGCCGCGGGGCCAAGCAAGCACGCTCGAAAAGCCGCGGCGCGACGTCGAGGAGGCCGGACACCTTGGGGCGGGCCTGATCGCCGACAAGCTGGGCGGCGATCGGAGGTATTCGTTGTGCCGACCGAGCCCCTGAAGCCTTACTTACGAGTTCCCACCTGGCGATCTCATCTCTGAGGGACTGTCTTCGCGGAGAACGAAGCTCTCTGGCAGATTGGCGTTTTCAACCAGCTCGTCCAGCAGCAGACGGCCCTTCGTCTTGGGCTTGAGACCACTCACCCGTTCGCGCACGGCGGGGCAGGACTGCATGAACATCTTGACGAAGGGCGGTAGCTGACGCCGGATCGCCGCGGCACCTCGCTGGACGTCCTTGTCAGCCACGCGAGGCTGTATTTACCCTGCACGGGCCCTACACTCGACGGTATGATCGTTTGCCCGAGCTGTGGGAAGGAGAACCCCGAGGAGGCGCAGTTCTGCCTAGCCTGCGGGTCGCCGGTCGCGGAGGCTGCCGAGCCGCCCGCCCCCGCGGGCCCGAGCGAGGAGCGGAAGCTCGTGACCGTTCTCTTCGTCGACGTCGTCGGTTCGACCGCCCGCGCCGAGCAGCTCGACCCCGAGGACGTGAAGTCGATGCTGGCGCCCTACCACGCCCGGGCCGGCGCCGAGCTCGAGCGCTTCGGGGGCCGGGTCGAGAAGTTCGTCGGCGACGCCGTGCTCGCGATCTTCGGGGCGCCGGTCGCATACGAGGACGATCCGGTGCGCGCGGTGCGCGCAGCGCTGGCGATCAAAGAGGGCGTCGCCGACCTCAACGCGAATGACGCGTGGCTCGACCTCCACATCCGGATCGGCGTTCATACCGGCGAGGCGCTCGTGATGCTCGAGGCCAGACCGGACCAGGGCGAGTGGACTGCTGCCGGCGACGTGATGAACACCGCAGCTCGGCTCCAGAGCTCCGCGCCGACCGACGGGATCCTCGTCGGCCAGGAGACCTACAACGCCACGCGTGGAGTGATCGAGTACCGAGATCACGAGGCGATCGAAGCGAAAGGCAAGGCGGAGCCGGTCCAGGTCTGGGAGGTCGTTGGCGTACGGGAGGGCGAGCGCTACGTCGCAACCGCCGCGGCGCCTCTGGTCGGCCGCGAGCGCGAGCTCGAGGAGATCTGGGGAGTCTGGGAGCTGATCGAGCAGGAACGCCGCCCGGGATTCGCCGCGGTCGTCGGCGGGCCCGGAATCGGCAAGAGCCGGCTCATCGCCGAGACCGCCGCTCGCCTGGAGGAGCGCTGCGACGTCCTGTGGGGGCGGTGCCTCTCCTACGGCGAGGGCATCACGTACTGGCCGATCGTCGAGGTCTTGAAGCAGGCCGCCAGGATCACGCATGACGACGACGAGAACGCGACCTCGGCCAAGCTCGGCGAGCTCCTGAGCGGCCTCGCGACGGAAGACCGTGACGAGCTGCGGACGATGGCGGCCGCGCTCGCGAACCTGATCGGGGTCGCGACGACCCCGCAGGGAACCTACTCGGCGGAGGAGATGGGCCAGGCGGAGCTCCACTGGGGCATCAGGCGCGTGCTGGAGCTGGTCGCAGCCCGGCGGCCGCTGGTCCTCGTGCTCGAGGACCTCCACTGGGCGGAGCCGACGCTGATTGAGCTGGTAGGGACGCTGCTCGTGGGCAGCGAGGGGTCGCCGATGCTGCTGCTGTGCTCGGCCCGGCCCGAGGCGCCCGAGGCGTGGCCGGCGCTCTTCGCCGACGGCACCCACCGGCGCACGATCGAGCTCGAGGCGCTCGGCGCCGGTGCGAGCGAGGCGCTGCTCGCCGAGCTGCTGCGCGAGAAGGGCCTTCCTCCCGAGGTGGCCGCGCGCGTGCTCGAGAACGCAGGCGGCAACCCGCTCTTCATCGAGGAGACCGTCAGCATGCTCAGCGACGCGGGCGCGCTCGGCGACGGCGACGCCGGCTCGCTTCCCGTGCCGACCAGCCTCCAGGCCCTGATCGGCTCGCGCCTCGACCAGCTGGCTCCCAGCGGCAAGCGCGTCGCGCAACAGGCTTCCGTCATAGGAACGGTTTTCTGGCCGGGCGCAGTCGCCCACCTCGGCGCCAACGGCGCCCTCGCTCCCGGCCTCTCCGAGCTCGAGCGCCGCGACCTGGTTCGGGCGAACCGAAGCTCGACCGTGGCCGGCGAGAACGAATACGCCTTCAAGCACGTCCTGATCCGCGACGTCGCCTACGGCCGTGTGCCGAAGGGCGAGCGCGCGCGTCTACACGCCCGCTTCGCCACCTGGACTCAGGGACTGCCGGGCGGCGAGGACGAGCTCGTCGAGATCGTCGCCTACCACCTCGAGCAGGCCTGCCTCTTCGCCCGCGCCGTCGCGCGTCCACCTGAGCCGCCGCCGATCGCCGACGCGGTCGACGCGCTGATCCGGGCGGCCGAGAAGTCGGAGCGGCGCGAGGGTCACCGCGAAGCCGAGCGTTTCTACTCTCGCGCGCTCGATGTCGTGGAGGAGCCGGAACGGGAGCTCGAGCTACGGCTCAAGCACTCCAGATCGCTCACCTCGCTCGGCGAGCTGCGTCGAGCGAGTGAGCAACTCGTGCGGCTCGCGGACGAGACGCTGGCAGCCGGTCGCCTGGACCTGCGCTGTGCCGCCCTGATTGCGCTCGCAAACATCGATTCCAAGCAGGGGCGCGCGTCCGAGGGGCGCGAGCACATCGTGGAGGCGCAGTCGATCGCCACCCGGATCGGCGATCCCGTGCTCGAGATCCGGGCCCGGTACGAGTCAGCGGTTCTGCGCGCCTGGTTCGAAGGAGGAGACCGGGAGACGATCGAGGATCTCAGGAGCGGCTTGGCGATCGCCGAGGAGCTCGATGACCTCGCGCTCCGCATCGAGGGGCACATGCGGCTCGGCTTCCTCCTCTTCAATCTCGGCAAGCTCGGAGAGTCGGAAGAGCACCTCGCGCGTTGCGCGCGCCTGGCCCGCGACATGGGCAGCCACAGGGACGAGGCGCGGGTGACGTTCATGCTCGCTGTGGCGAAGCACTACCGCGGCGAGCCGGCCGAGGCACGGCGCCTTTCCCTACAGGCGCTCGATTGGCTCGAACGCATGGCGGACAACTACTTCCAGGTCCAGAACCTGCGCGCGCTGGCCCTTTACGCGCTGGCTGCGGACGACTTGGAGGAGGCCGAGGAGAGGCTCAAGGCCGCGGTTCCTCTCGCCCTCGAGTCCGGGGGCTGGCTCGTCCTCGAGATCTACCGGCTGCTGGTCGAGAGCCTCGTCCGTCAGGAACGGGTGGGGGAAGCGCGGGAGCTGGCCGAGTTCGCCGCCCGGAACGTGCCGGAAGAGGACGTCTACGCGCGCGCCGCCCTGCTCCTCGCGGAGGCGAGCGTCGCGGTCGCCGACGGAGACCGCGACGCCGCTCTGAGCCGCTACCCGCAGGCGCTGCTCCTCCTTGAGGAGCAGCGCCTGCTCATCGATCTTGCCGAAGGCCGGATGGCCTTCGGGCGCGCACTTAGCCGCTTCGGGCGCGACGAAGAGGCGAAGACGCAGTTCCACCGAGCGCACGAGATCCTTGCGCCGATGGGGGCGCGAGCGCTGGTCGCGGAGATCGAGCGGGAGTTGACTGGATTTGCGTCGCCTGCGACCGCTGCTGGACAGCGGCCAGAGGCGACAGGATGACGGGACCCGACGACGCGGGCACGTTTGCCGCGGCGACAACGAGCGACAGGCAATCTTCCCCGCCCGCTGGTTCGGCGCTCGTCAGGTGGAGGTTGTTCGAGCCAGGCGAGAGCACCCCCGATGGGATGTTGAACGGCTCGACGTCCCAGAGCGAGCCGTTTCCAATGCCCCCGGTCCCGGCCGGCGTCGAGTCGCCCTGGAAGATGGCGGGGCCAGCCGCGACGGTGGTCCCGTTCACCACGACGTCCTCGTCGTCGTAGGTCTGTCCATCCGAGACAACGAAGTCGAGGCTCGCGCTGCCCCCGGAATACGGGACGCCCACGATGGTCTGGTCCCAGTTCGCGGGGTCGAACGTGCTGGCCACGTTCGAGTCGTTGCCATTGAACATGACGAAGTTGCGGTCGTTCGACGAGTCGACGTCGTTGTAGAAGACGATCAGGGCTACGCCGTTGATGTCGGCGTCGACCTTGGTGAAGTCGGCCAGGCTGTACGGCCCGTTGCCGGTGACCAGCGAGGTCACGTCGGCGCGGTAGGACTGGCTGTTATCGAAGGGCCAACAGTTGCTGCTTGCGAAGCCGATGTTCGTGCCCGTAATCGGGGCGCCGGCGAAGGTCACCTCAGCGTTGGCGCCCGGGTCGGCGGAGTTGGTGGGGCCGTTCCAGAAGAGGAGCGCCTTCGTCACCGCCCCGCTGACGCCGGCAACCGTGATCGTGCCGATGCCGTTTCCTCGCATGCCCCCATAGCCGAACTCGGCCACGTCGGTGTTCGAGATGAAGTTCGGATTAGTCGTGTTTGTCGTGCACTCCGACCCAGTGCAGTTCGTCTCGGCATGGACGTCCGAGCCCGTCTGCGCGTTCGTGGTGGTGGTTCCGTCGACAGTCGTCGTCTGGGTCGCCGCGCAGGTTCCGGAGGTGCTGCAGTCGGCCTGCATGTTGTTCGACTGGTTCTGGTCCTGACCCAGGTCGTTGTCCTGAGTCGAGCTCTGGTTGATGGTGAACACGTCGTCAGGGTCGTTCGCCTGCTCCGAGCAACAGTGCACCGGCCCGTACTGCGTCTGCGTAAAGGTGTATGTCGGCGGGTTCGGGGTGTCGCACGTTTGTGGACCAGAGGCCTGCGCGTGCTCACACTGGACCTCGTCTTGTATCGCCGTGCTCGTGTTTGCCGGGCCCGGCGCGTTGTTGTCCTGGCTGAACTGATTCACGGTGGCCTGCAGGCCACCGGCGAGGGAGCTCTGCGTCTGGGTGACGGACCCGGCCGGCGTGGTCGCGACCGCCGTCAGGGTGCTGGTCTGGGAGAACGCCGAGGTGTTCTGACCTGTGGCGGTTCCCAGGAACCCCGAACTCTGGTTCTGCTGGATGTCGAGCAGCATGTTCGGCCCGCCGGCCGCAGCGTTCTGCTTCTGCGTGATCGCCCCCGAGCCGGACGCTTTGGACGTGATCGACTGGTCTTGCGTCAGCGTGTCGCTGCCGCATGTTCCGCCTCCGGCAGCGGTCGCCTTCTTGACGGTGTTGCCGCCGAACAGCGAGTCCTGCTCGATCGAGATCGACTGATGTGCGTCCAGCGTGACGGTTACCGGCATGCCCCTCTTCGCGACGGTGGAGCCCTCGATAGTGGTCGTCTGGAGGACGCAGGCGGTGTTGCTGTTCGCAACTTCGGAGCCGCCGGTCGCCTTCTGGGTGATCCGAGCGGTTTGAGAGGCGCTCTGCGTCAGTCCGCTCAGCTTGGTGGCAGTCTGGACCACGATGGCCTGGTTGTTCGCGGTCGCGCTCGTCTGGGTGATCGAGCACGACTGCGAGATGCCCGTGGTCTTGATGCATTTCGCCGTGTTCGTGGCGAGCGCGGTGACCGCGGTCTGTACGACCGCGCAGCTCGAGCTCGCGCACTGGAAGACGTTCCTGCCGGCGGTCGAGGCGACCTGAACGACAGGGTGAGATGTCGAGGTGCAGGTCCAGCCCGCCCCCGGACACGAAGACCCTGCGTAGTTCCGCAGCCCGCGCTGGATCACGACGCGCTTCGGATCGACGTGGATCGAGCTCAGGTACTTCACGACCGCCCCTCTCGTGGAGAGATCGATCTTCTTTGTGATCGGCGGCGCCGCAGTGCTTGCTCCCGCAGACGAGATCAGCGCAACTGCCGCAACCACCGCCCCGCCAAAGCCGATTAGTCTCTTGATATTCACAAGCCCTCCCTCTCCCCCGCGCGGCTGGCTCGGGTGAGCCTGGCCGCAGGTTCCAGCGGGAGACTACGAGAACGAGGCGTCCGAGTCTAGACCTCGGCTTCCTTCAGCGCGCCCACGCGGGCCACTCCATACTTCGAGCCGCTCCACCGCCGGCCGTGAGCTCCGGGGCCTGGAGCCTAGAAGGCTCGGCGTAGGGCTGTGGGGTGCGTACGCTCGGTCTTGCCTGCAAATCGAATGTTTTGTGATGTACGACCGAATTTACGCATCCCACAGCACACGACGAGTCCGGTGCCGATGGCGCTCAGCCAGCCAACGGCTCGCGAAAACGCATGCTCGCGAAAGCTCGCCACCGCAACCCCAGCGGTCACGAGGCCCATCGCCGTGAATCCGATGTAGGCGAGGCTGTCGAAGATGGTGTACACCGCCGCCACGGTCGTCGGCGCACGATCGGACGACGCCGCATCCGCCAGGCTGCTGAACAAGGCAGCTCCCGTGCCGGCCGCAGGGCCTGCCGTTCGTCGACGAGCCGGGCGAAGGACAGCGGCTCATCGAGCTCTCGGCGCTCTGCAGCGAGGACACGGCTCGGCTCGCGCTCTCGGCCGCCGGAGAGGTCGCCCTCTCCGAGGAGCTGCTCGGCGAAGTCTCGGCGCGCTCCGGCGGCAACCCGCTCTTCGTGCGCGAGCTCGTAGCCGCCACCCGCGCTGCCGGCGGCGCGGCGGCGCTTCCAGAGACCGTCGAGACGCTGATCACGACGCGGATCGACACGCTCGACCCCGGCGATCGCTTCCTCCTCCGCAACGCCTCGGTCCTGGGCGCCCGCTTCGAGCTCGACCTGCTGGCCGACGTCCTCGCGGATGAGCTCGAGGACATCGGCGACCTCGACCGCTGGCGCCGCCTGGGGGGTTCGTGGCCTGGGAGGGGACGAACGAGCTGCGCTTCCGGCACGACCTCTTCCGAACGGTCGCGTACGAGGGCCTCTCCTTCCGCCGCCGGCGCGAGATCCACTGGCGGGTCGGCACGGCGCTCGAGCAGCGGGCCGGAGCAGACGCTGCGGAGCTTGCGCCCCTCCTCTCGCTCCATTTCCTGCACGCGGAGGACTACGAGCGTGCTTGGCGCTACTCCGCAGCGGTCGGCTACCTGGCCCAACGCCGGTCTGCGAACATCGACGCGGCCGAGCTCTTCCAGCGCGCGCTCGTCGCGGCCGAGCACCTCGAGCTGCCGCCGGCCGAGGTGGCAGACGTCGCCGAAGCACTTGGCGATGTCTGCGAGCTCACGGCGCGTTACGAGGAGGCCGGGGACGCCTACCGCCTCGCGCGTGAGCTGACCGAGGACGGGCTCGTGCGCTCGCGTCTGATGCGCAAGGAGGGAATCCTCCGTGAGCGCCTCGGAAGCTATCCCGAGGCGCTCGACTGGTACGGCCGTGGGCTCGAGGCGCTGGATGCCACCGCAAGGGAAGACGGGGTCGCCAGCCGCGTGCAGCTCGAGCTCGCGACGGCCGGAGTCAAGTTCCGGCAGGGACGCTTCGACGAGGGCGTCGATTGGAGCGAACGCGCCGCCGAGCATGCCGAGCTCGCGGGCGACCGGGCCGCACTCGGCCACGCTTACTACCTGCTCCACCTCAACCGCCTGTCGCTCGGCGAGAGGGATGAGGAGCACGCCAATCTGGCGCTGTCCATGCTCGAGGAGGCCGGCAATCTCGTCCTCCAGTCCAACCTCGTCAACAACCTCGGAATCGAGGCCTACTACGCGGGCCGCTGGGACGAGGCCTCGGAGCTCTACAGGCGGAGCGGCGAGCTGAGCGAGCGTGCGGGCGACGTCGTCAACGTCGCGCGCGCGCAAAACAACGAGGGCGAGATCGTCTCCGACCAGGGCAAGCTCGAGGAGGCCGAGACGCTCTTCCTCGAGGCGCGGCGAGTCTGGCGGGCCGCGCAGTACCTCGTCGGCATCGCGCTCGCGACCTCGAACCTCGCCCGGGTCGCTGCCCGCGCGCGTCGCTTCGACGAGGCGCTGGACCTGTTCACCGAGGGGCTCACCGCCTTCGAGTCGCTCGGCTCGGAGGCGCTCGTCCACGAGACCCAGGCCCGGCGAGCCGAGTGCCTCGTGCTCGGGGGGCGCTACCAAGAGGCCCTCGATGTCGCGCCGACCGTCCTCGAGGCGGCCGAGGAGAATCCGCTCCGCTACCCACTCCTCGAGAGGCTCCATGGCTATGCCCTAGTGCAGGCGCGCCGAGCCGACGAGGCGGGCGCGCGCTTCGAGCGGAGCCTCGAGCTCGCGCGCGAGCTCGAGGCCGACTACGAGGTGGCCCTGACGCTGGAAGCACTCGCCCGAACCGGCCTCGGCGGCCCGGAAGCCGAGGCCGAGAGCCAGACGATCCTCGAGCGCCTCGGCGTCGTCTCGACCCCGCGCGTGCCGCTGCCCTGAACAGGTTCGAGCGCGCGGATCGCGTTTGGTTCGCGCTGCGAGTAGGGTGGATCCACTAGCCCTGTGGCCAGAACCCCGGCCAAAGCCCGAAGGCAGCCGACGCGCGTAGCGCGCGAGGCGAGGAGCTCAGGCGAACAGAGTTCGACTTGCAGGGCCAGTACCTCTGTGCAACGAGGCGTCGTCCGGCAGCGGCCCGGGTCGGCTACCGGCGGCGCCTGAGCAGCCCGCGCAGCGACTCGTCAAGCTCGCGCCGCGCGACGAGGCCTTCGCGGCGGAAGTACATGACGGCGAGGATCATCGCCACCAGAGCAAGCTGCGTCAGCCCGGTCAGGCGGTCGATGTCGAGCGGGCCGAGGTGCACGCTGTTGTCCTCGTACGGCCGCAGCCACTCCTGCACGAACGTGACGAGCGCGGCCCCGAGCACGGCGCCGCTGACCGTCGCCATGCCGCCGATGATCAGCATCACGATTACGGCGAAGGTCGGCGCGAGGAAGAAGTTCGTCGGCGAGATCGTCCCCAGCCAAAAGGCGAAGAGCGCGCCGCCGGCGCCGCTGAGCGCCCCGCTAAGGACCCAGGCGCGCATTCGCGTGCCGCGAACGAAAATGCCGACCGAGGCCGCGGAGAACGCATCCTCCCGGCTGCCGCGGAGCAGCAGGCCGCTCTTCGAGTCCCGGAACCAGCGCGCGACGAAGACGACGAGCACCGCCACGGCGAGCGTGCGCCCGATCGTCGCCTCCGGCGGGATCGCGTAGAGCCCGCCCGCACCGCGGGTGACTCCGATCCAGCCGCTGAAGACGACGTCCGCGATCAGCAGCAGCGACAGGATCGCGATCACCGCGCTCGCCCCGTCGAGGCGCAGGATCGGCAGCCCTGTCACGAGCGCGACGAGTGCAGCGACTCCCGCCGCCGCCGCCGTCGCCTCGACGAACGAGAGCTGGGCGTCATCGAGGAAGCCCGGGAGGCCCGTCAGGAGCGTCGGCTTCAGCGCCGGGTCGATGGTCAGGATCGCGGCGACGTAAGCCCCGACGCCGACGAAGGCCATCTGCCCGAAGGAGAGGATGCCCGAGTTGCCGGAGAACGTCTGCAGGGCGACGACGAAGACGACGTTGATGAAGAAGAGCGTGATCTTGGTCTGCAGGCCCTCGTCCGCGACCAGCCAGCCGTAGCCTGCGACGAGCACGAGCACCGCGGCAGGCAGCGCCGCACCGACGGCCACCTCCGCCACCCAGGAGCGGGCGAGTTGCCTCATTCGAGGCCTCGCGCCCGACCGAAGAGGCCGCCGGGCCGGAGGAGCAGGATCGCGATCAGCAGGCTGAGCACGAAGGCGTCGCGAAACTCGAGCACGCCGTCCGGCAGCGTCGCCTGGAATATCACCTCGGCGAACCCGAGCACGAAGCCGCCGACAACCGCTCCCGTGAGGCTGCCGAGGCCGCCCAGGATGACCGCGATGAACGCCTTCACGACCGGCGCGGTGCCGGTCGTGGAATCCACCGCGGCGGTCTGCGCGAAGAAAAGCAGCGCCGCGATCCCCGCGAGGAAGCCCGAGATCGCGAAGGCGGCGACGACGACGCCGTTCGCCCGCACGCCCATCAGCCTGACGACCGGGAAGTCCTCGGCGGCCGCGCGCATCGAGATCCCGAGCAGGGTGCGCCGCAGGAAAAACGTCAACGCGACGAGCGCGAGCAGCGTGACGCCCGCCGTGACCAGCTTCACGATCGGGATCGCGACTGAGCCGACGTGCGCGACGTCGTTCACCCAGGTCGGCAGCTCGATCCCTTCCGGCTGCGTGTTGATCCCGATCTGGAAGACGGTCTGCAGGAAGTAGCTGACCGCGAACGAGGTGATGAGGAGCGTGACGAGGCTCGCCCCGCGGAGCGGCCTGAAGGCGACACGCTCCATCAGCACCGCAGCGAGCGTCGTCGAGAGCAGCGTGATCGGGATCACGAGCGGCCACGGCACGCCGTGCTCGAAGGCGACCCACATCGTGTAGCCGCCGATCGTCAGCAGCTCGCCGTGGGCGAAGTTGATCAGGCCCATGATGCTGAAGACCATCGCGAGCCCGAGCGCGAGCAAGGCGTACGAGCTACCGAGGGCGAGCCCGTTGACCGACTGCTCGACGAGCTCCTGGAGGCTCATCGCCCGAGGTAGGCCTGCTCGATCCGGGTCTCGCGGCGCAGCTCGTCCGGAGTGCCCTCGACCTCGATCGCTCCCAGCCTCATCACGTAGGCGCGGTCGCAGAGGTCGAGAGCGCGGTGGACGTTCTGCTCGACGAGGAGGACGGTGAGCCCGCGCTCGGTGCGCAGCCGCCCGATCAGCTCGAAGACGAGCCGGACGAGCTTTGGCGCCAAGCCGAGCGTCGGCTCGTCGAGGAGGAGCAGGCGCGGCCGCGACATCAGCGAGCGCGCGATCGCGAGCTGCTGCTGTTCGCCGCCCGAGAGCGTGCCTGCCGGCGAGTGCAGCCGCTGCGCGAGCACGGGGAAGAGCTCGAGGAGCTCCTTCCTCTCAGTCCCCGACTTCCGCTTCTGCCGCGCGAGCGAGGCGGCGCCGATCGCGAGGTTCTCGGCCACGGTCAGCGTCGCGAACAGGCGGCGCCCCTCGGGCGTGAGGCTCAGGCCCCGCCGGGCGATCTGCTCGGGCGCGAGCCGCGAGACATCCTCTCCGGCCAGGCTGATCTCACCCTCGCGGGCGCGAACGAGACCGGCGATCGCCCCGAGCGTCGTCGTCTTACCCGCGCCGTTCGCGCCGAGGAGGGCGACGATCTCGCCCTCCTCGACGTGGAGATTCGCCTCGCGGACGGCGACGATCGGCCCGTAGCGGGCGCGGAGACCGCGGACGTCGAGCAGCGCCGTCATCGGCGCCTAGGGCTCGGGAACGTCTTTTGTGCTCGCCGCCGCCCGGATAGGTGATCTTGCCGAGCGCGCCGTTGACCTCGAGCCCGTCCGAGAGAGCCTTGGCGATATCGGCCGGATCGGTCGAGCCGGCCTTCTTGATCGCCGCCTCGAGCACCTTGATCGACTCATAGCCGAGCGCGGTGAAGCTGCCGTCGGGCCGCGACCCGAACTTGGCCGCGTACTGGTCGTAGAACTTGTCCGTCGCCGAGCCCGGAACGGGGAAGCCGAAGGTCGTGAAGACCGTTCCCTCGGCCGACTTGCCGCCTGCCTTGAGGTGGAGACCGGTGTCCATCCCGTCCGTGCCGACAACGGGCGTGTCGATGCCCTGGGCCCGGAGCTGCTTGACGAGCGTGTTCACGAACGGCGTGAAGAGCGCCGTCATGATCACGTCCGGCTTCGGGCTCGCGTTCTTGATCTTCGTCACCTGCGGCGAGAAGTCGGTCGGGAAGCCGGTCCCCCCGAACGGAATGTTGTCGGTGCCGCTGATCGTGATGTCGCGGTCCGCGGCGGCCTTCTTGAAGTACTTGCTCATCAGGTTGATGTAGAGGAAGTTCGAGTCGAGGACGTAGGCGTTCTTGTAGCCCTGGTCGGCGACGTAGGTCGCGAGCTGGGCGCCCTGAGCGTTGCCGCCCATGCCGACCGGCCAGTAGACGTCGAACTTCGTGGGCGCGGTCGGATCGGCGTTGCAGGGCGAGATCGTCAGCACGTTCTTGCGCTGCGTCACCGTCGCCATCGCGATCTGGAAGTCGGTGTTGCAGGGCAGGACGATCGTGTCCACGTTCTTGGCGATCAGGTCGTTCGCGGCCGTGACCGCCGCGGCTGGGTCGCTCTTCGTGTCCGCGAGCTGGAGGTCGATCTTCACCTTGCCGTCGATCCCGCCCGCGTTGTTGATCTCATCGACCGCGACCTGGGCGCCGTTCGAAATCAGCTTGTCGTGGACGGCCAAGAACCCGGTGAGGTTGTTGCCGTAGCCGACCGTGAACGTCTCGCCGCTCTTGAGCGCGCCGCCTCCTTCGTTGTCGTTGCCGCCGCAGCCCGCGCCCACGAGGGCGAGCGCCAACAGGGTCAGAATGAGTGCGGAGACCCGTCTGCTCATTGACCTGCTCCTTTCTCGTTGCCGTTCTTCCCCCTGGGTTCCTCCTCGCCGATATAGGCCGCGATCACGGCCGGATCGGATCTCACCTCGGCCGGCGTGCCTTCGCTGATCACCGCGCCTTCGTTCAGCACCTGGACGGAGTCGCAGAGGCGCATGATCAGTCGCAGGTCGTGCTCGACGACGAGCACACCGCAGCCCTGCTCGCCTCGAACGCGCTCGATCGAATCCCGCAGCTCGTCCGATTCCTGCTCGCTCATGCCCGCGGCCGGCTCGTCGAGGAGCAGGAAGCGGGGCGAGGCGGCGAGCGCGCGGGCGATCTCGAGCCGCCGCTGGTCGCCGAAGGAGAGCGTGCCCGCATAGCGCCCGGCGAGCTCGGTGAGCCGGAGCCGGTCGAGCAGCTCGCGCGCGTACGCGTGCGAGTCCCGGCGGCGCGTGCCACCGGCGGCGAGCGCCGCGACCGCGACGTTCTCGAGCGTGGTGAGGCCGTCGAAGAGCCGAACGTTCTGGAAGGTGCGGACGACGCCGGCGCGGGCAATCTCGTGCGCCTGCTTGCCGGCGATCTCGTCGCCGTCAAGAAGCACGGAGCCGGAAGTGGGCGCGAAGACACCCGAGACGCAGTTGAGCAGAGTCGTCTTTCCGGACCCGTTCGGGCCGATCAGCCCGACGATCTGTCCTTCGCGCAGCCGCAGCGAGACCCCGCGCAGCGCGTGCACCCCGCCGAACTGCTTGCTGACCTCAACCGCCTCGAGCGCGGCGTGACCTTGCTCGGGCTGTTCGCGTTCGGGGGCGGCGAGCGTACTCATTCGCCCGTCAATACTTTCACGCACGAGCGAACGGATCTGGCTCGGGGGTGCCCACGGCTAACGCTTACGAGCTTAGAGGAGTAGAGTAGTTCCACTGGCCCTGTGGCCAGAACCCCGGCCAAAGCCCGAAGGCAGCCGACGCGCGTAGCGCGCGAGGCGAGGAGCTCAGGCGAACAGAGTTCGACTTACAGGGCCAGTACCTCTGTAGGCGGTGGGTCGAGGAATGGCCAGCCCACGTCCGCAGGCTGTCATCAGGTGTCAAGACAGCCTGGACTAGTTCCCCGAGCAGGGCCATCTCCCGGCTTCGAAGATCTCTCGTGTCAGGTCTTGTAAGCGGTGATGCTTCTATGAGAGTCAAGTCGCCAACGGACCAGCCTCGAGCACTCGGAAGAGGTGGCGAGCCAGGAAGCGCTTGAGACAACGAAGCGCCTCGCGCACGCTCTTGCCCTCGCTGCGCCGCCGCTCGATGTAGGCGATCGTCGGCGCGTGCCGCTTGTGCCGTGCGACGAGGATCGTGTGCAGGGCGCGGTTCAGCTGACGGTCGCCCCCGCGGTCGAGCCGGGAGCGCACGACCTGGCCGGAGGAGGCGGGAATCGGCGCCGCTCCGGCATGGCGGGCGAAGCCGGCCTCGCTCGCGAAACGCCCGGCGTGCGACCAGGAGACAACGAGCTGGGCGGCGCAGATCGGCCCCACAGCCTCCTCGGCAAGGAGCTGCGGTGCGAGCTCGCCAACGAGCAGCTCGAGCTCCCGCTTCAGCTCTCCGGCCTCGGCACTGGTGCTCCGCACGCGGCGCGCGCAGGCCCGGAGCGCGATCGCAAGCCCGCGCTGCCCGGGATGGCGGCTGGTCGCTGGGCGCAGGCGCGTGCAGGCCGCAAGCAACCGCGCCTCGCTCAGCCCGCGCAGGCGTGCGCGGAGCGGCTCCGGCGCCGTGACCAGCAGCGCGCGCAGCTGATTGAGGGCGGCGCGGCGGGCACCGACGGCGCCTTCGCGTGTGCTCAGCAGCGCCCGCAGCGGCTCGCGCTGCCCGGCCGCACGCGGAACCGCCAGGCGCGCGTGCGCAAGCGCCGCGCGCGCTGCTCTCAGCGCATCGATGCGGTCCGACTTCGCTCCTGCCCGACGCGGCTCGCGCGCCCTGCGCTCGATCTCGAGCACGCGCTCGCCGCGGCCGGCGAGGAAGCGGGTCAGGCCGGCGCCGTCGCTGCCCGTGCCCTCGATCGCCCAGAGGCGGCCAGCAGGCGCGAGCCACTCGGCGAGCGCGAGCGCGCGCCGGTAGCCGGGCGCGCTTGCCGGAAGCTCGGCCTCGGCGAGCAGTGCGCCCGTCTCGCCGAGACGAAGGCGAGCGCGTGGGCGTCGCGATGGCTGTCGACGCCGATGACGAAGTCCAGCTCATCTGCGAGCATGTCCGTACCTCCAGCGTGTGGGGGGATTGGCTCGGGTGTCGGTCTGGGGCACACCGCGCGGCAGGACTGTGATGGGTCACGCCGAGGCGGACAGGCTTCTGATCAGGCCAGCAAACGGCGTCAGGCCGGCACCGAGCTCCTCACCCGGACAGATCACCAGGAAGGACACCGCCGCAGCGGGTCGGTCCGGTCTTGGGTCACGGGCAAAGAGCATCGGTGCGAGCCTGGCAAGGTCCCCAGACGGAACTGCGCCGGAGTCTCACAGACAGGTCTTGCATTCACGCACACGCTTTGCCCAGGGGAATGTGATGAGTCGTCGACACTGAGTCTTTCGCTGGCGATTGAAGCCGAAGTCTGAGACTAAAGCGGAGCGGCGGACGCTCAAATGCAAGACCTGACACCCCTTTCCGCCACACCCCTTTCCGCCACCTCCTTTCCGGCGAGACAGGGTTCGCGAGCTTCGCGTTCGAGACGCCGATCATGGTGGGGGAGCTGTGCTTCTCGTGGAGAACTCGGTGGGCTCGGAGGCTCGCGTGCTTCCTTCCAAAGTGGTCGCGGCCGGCTGGCTGTTTCAAGACGCCGCACGCCACACTCTTTCCTCGCAGCTGCGCTTTGCCACTAGTCGCCTAGAGCGATTTCGAAGTTGACAGAATCGCTCTTCGGTCGGATACTCACCGCTGGAAGCTGCGGCGCCGTGTTAATGGCCGAGCAGGCCACGTCAGGTAGGAGACACGGGAATGCCGAAGAGAGGCCACCGGCAGCTTGCAAGGATCGAGCGCGAGTCGAAGGTCACGGCTCCCCCGAAGGGCCTGTGATGTCCGACCCGCGTCTCGACACGGTCCTCCGCGAGTTTGACCCAGGCGATCTCGTCGCCAGGTGGCCGTGGCTGGGCTGGGGTATCCACGGCGTGGAGGTCACACAAGCGATCCAGTACTACGAGAGCGCACGCCACCTGACCGACCCGGCAGACCGACAACCAGACAACGCAGTCACCTTGATCGCAGGCAAGCCCGCCTGGGTGCGGGTCTATGTACGCAGCAGCTGGTTCTCGGGCGACCTCCCAGGAGTGACGGGAACGATCACCGTCCGTCGTCGCGTGCTCGGGTTCCTCTGGCAGAACATCGGGACGCTCTCGCCACAACCCCCCGGCACGGTGACAGCACGAGTTAGCCCGCCTTATGCGACCGAGCGCGGAACGCTCGGCTACACGCTCAACTTCATCATTCCGGCCTCAATGATGTGCGGCAACCTGCGGCTTGACGTGCACATCACGAGTCCCCGTGGCTGGGTCTCGGACCGCCGCGTCTACTTGGACGCCACGCTCCGCCAGACGCTCCGCCTCGCCGGAATCATGATCGGTTACAACGGGCCCACCAGCACCGCGCCCGGCGCACCAAATGTCACCCTCGCCGCTCCCACGTTGGCGAACCTGCAGACGACAGCTGCCTGGACGCTGCTCACCTTCCCAGTCCGTAGTGCGGCCACTTATCGGACTGCCGGCACAGTCACCTGGAACCTGCCATTGACCGATCCACCGAGCTGCCCCGGCTGCTGCTCCCCGAACTGGGTGGCGCTGAACAGCGCCGTCCAGGCGGTGCGCATCGCCGACGGCAACAGGACCGACGTTCTCTACTACGGCCTGATGGCGAACGGCATCCCGATGGGCCCGATCATCGGCTGCAACAGCGGCGGCGTGAGCACCGGCTCCAATGGGGATGGCGTGACGATGGCCCATGAGCTGGGGCACGCCTGCGGCCGTCCGCACTCGCCGTGCGGCACGCCGGGCGATCCTGCCTACCCTGCCTACGAGCCATACGACCCGGCCGGAACGCCGACGGCGTCGATCGGCGAGTACGGGATCGACATCAGTAACGGCGCAATCAAGCCGCCTGCAACCTTCAAGGATTTTATGTCCTATTGTGGGCCGCGGTGGGTCTCGCTCTTCGTCTACGGCCGCCTCACGAACAACGCCGCACTGGATCCGGTGCGAGCGTGTGTCGATCGTCCCTGGTGGCGGGACGAGATCCTTTACGACCGGCAACTAATTCCAGAGAAGTGGCTTCCGGATCCGCCGCCTGAGCCGCCTTGGTTGGAGCGTGTCGTGCCACCGCTACCTGTGATCTCGATTATTGGCGTGCTCCACGGCCCAGACGAGCTGGAGATCCAGAGTGTCTTTCGACTCGACGCCGAGAGCGAGGTCTCGAATGGCCGAGCTCTCGATATGCGTGCCGAGCTCGTAAACGCAGAGGGCCGGATCGTTGCACGCGGGACTGTCTACAGCCTCCGCTCCTATGCTCACAGCGGTTGCGGCTGCGACGAGGGAGGTAGTGATGAGGCCGAGTCCTACCCGCGGCTAGTCCAGGCCTTCGTCCCCGATGCGGAGGCCGGCGCTCTCCTCCGGATCCGGCGCGCGGGTGAGCTCCTTTGGAGCCGCGCAGCCTCAGCGCGAAAGCCGAGAGTCACGCAGGCGAGCGCGAAGCTTAGGCGTGGCGAGCTGGACCTGAGCTGGTCGGCGGAGACAAGCAGCGAGCAGGAGCCGGAGTGCTGGGCGCAGTGGTCGACTGATCGCGGTCGAACCTGGCGCGCGCTCGGGGCGAGCCTGCGGGGGGGATCGGCCGTACTCGACGCTGGCGGTCTGCCCTCCGGTCGGGTGGCAATTCGTCTGCTCGTGAGTGACGGGTTCTACACCGCCACCTCTCGACTACTGAACGTGACGGTTCCACGCCGGCCAGCAGAGGCGAGCATCCTTAGCCCTCGAGAAGATCAGACGTTCGTTTCGCAAAGCCCGATGCGGCTCTGGGGTGCGGCGACTGATTCAAGCGGTGAGCCAGTGCCAGACGAAGCGGCTAGCTGGGTCATCGGCAATAAGGAGGTTGCCACCGGTTTCGATGCGTTCATCGAAGCCCCGAAGCCGGGAAACCATCGCGCCACGCTGACCGTCAAGACGCGAGAGGGAAGCATCAAGACCTCGGTCGCCTTCACCACCGTGGAGGTGCCGGAGGAACGCGACGAGGACTGAACTGAGACACAGGGGCGCCGCCGAACTTGGCGTGCGCCGTCTGGTTCTCTCGCATGTGATCGACCGGGGCGCGCTCGAGCGCTGATTCAAACAGCGGCACGAATCTGCCCAGCCGCGGGAACCGAGCCTGCGTACGGCGCCTGAGGCCACGCGGCGCACCGTGGCGATACGCAGCCCTGCCATTGGCAAGAGAAGTTCTAACCGGATGGGGCCCTTGAGCCCGCCGCTTCTTGCACCTGGCCATCAAGCGCTACCAACACGTTCTGGACCTGCTGGTTGACGATGGGCTGCAGGACGCGTTGGCCCATTGAGCCCACCTGGCCTAGGAGATGGACGTCGGCTTGCCACTTCATCTCCGTGGCGCCGCTGGACTCGCTCAGCTCGAACTGGGTGTCCATGCTGAGCATCGCGCCCACGCCTGTGCCCTTCGCGTGGAGGCGCGCGTAGTCCGGCTTTCGCTCCTCCGTCTTCTCGAAGTTGATGCTCATTTTCAGGCCGCCCAGGCCTAGCGGGATCACGACGTTCGCTTTCCAGTGCTTGTCGTCTTGGACTTCGAAGCCCTGGACGCCCGGCATCGTTTTCGCCATTCGGGCCGGGTCGTTCAGGACTTCCCAGACGGTCTCGCGCGGGGCTTCGAACGTCTTCGTGCCGTCGACTTTCACTCGACGCTGACTCCCGCTCGCGACTCCTCCGGGTTCTGCAGCAGCTCCCACACTCGCCAGCCCGGGTTGTGCGAGTCCGTGACGATCGCCCCGCCGGCCGGCCGCAGCGCGTCCTGGATCGCGGCGCATACGGCATGGATGCCCGCGCCGCCGCCCTCCCCCATGCCCTTCGTGCCCAGCGACGTGAACGGCGACGGCGACTCGATGTAGCCCGTCTTCAGCGGCGGCATATCCAGGGCGTGCGGCACGTGGTAGTCGTAAAAGTTGGCGGTGAGCAACGTCCCGTCTTCGTCGTACGAGAACGTCTCGTGCATCGCCGCGCCCAAGGCCTGCGCGGTGGCGCCGTGCACCTGGCCCTCGACGATCTGCGGATGGATCCGCTTGCCGCAGTCGTCGACGGCCGCGTAGTCGACGATCTCGTACTCACCCGTCTCCTTGTCGACCTCGACCACGCACGCGTGCACCTGCGTCGCGTACGTCAGCGTCAGGTTCCCGAACTTGCGCTCCTTGTCGGGCACCTCGAACGGCGGCTTGTACACGTAACGGCAGTTCAGGTCGACGTCGTCGAGCTCGGGCGGGAGGCCGGCGTTGTTCATGTTGATGATGGCGCCGCAGGCCATGAAGGGGAGCGCGGCTTCCGGCGTGCCCTTGATCCGCGCGTGGCCCTCGGCGAGCTCGATCTGATCGGCAGGGACACCGCCCAGGATCACGCCGGCGAGCCGCTTGATCTGGTCGGCGAGCACCTCCGTCGCTCCCTTCACGGCACCGAGCCCGGTGACGGCGAATTGCGACGCATACGTCCCAGAGAAGCCGGCGTGCGAGTTCCAGTACGAGTCGTGGCCGGCCCGCACATGGACGTCGTCGGGCGTGACGCCGAGCATGTCGGCGACGAGCTGGGACGCGACCGTCTCGTGGCCCTGCCCTTGGGGGACTGTCCCTAGCGTGACGACGATCTCGCCAAAGATGTCGAGCCTCACCGTCGCTACCTCGTTGTTGCCCGAGAACTGCAGCTCCGGGTTCAGAAGCTGCGACTGCGCGAAGTTGTTCGTGCCCGAGTCGAGCGTCGAGCCGATCCCGACTCCGAGCAGCTTCCCGCGCGACTCCGCGTCGGCGCGCCGCTTCTCGATCCCCGCGTATCCGACCAGCTCGAGCGCCATGTCGAGGCAGCGCACGTAGTCGCCCGAGTCGTAGACGCAGCCGTTCGGCGTCTCGTACGGCATCTCCTCGGTCTTGACGTAGTTCTTCTTGCGCACCTCAACGGGATCGAGGTCGAGCTCATGCGCGACGATGTCCATGATCCGCTCGGTCAGCCAGAGGTGCTGCATGCGCGAGTAGCCGCGGTTCGGGCTGACCGGCGACTTGTTCGTCACCGTCTGCGTGAAGTCGACGCGGATGTTGCGCCAGCGGTAGAGCCCAGGCGTCACCTGCGCCCAGATGATGCAGCCGAGCGGCTCGTAGCGCGGGAAGGCGCCGCAGTCGTCGATCGCGCGCACCTTGAAGCCGAGCATCGTCCCGTCGGCCTTCACCGGCACCTCGATGTCGCGGAACGTCCGCTCGTTCCCGTGCGCGTTCGCCATGTGCTGGTCGGTGCGCCACTCCGTCCACTGCACGGGCCGGTTCAGCTTCCGCGCCAGCAGGCAGCAGGCCGTGAACTGCGGATGGAGGCAGATCTTGTTGCCGAAGCCGCCGCCGATGTCCTGCGAGACGAAGCGCAGCTTGTCGGTACCGACGCGCAGCGCCGGGGCCATCCAGATGATCCCGATGCCGGGCATCTGGTGGTTGCCGAAGAGCGTCCACTGCTGCGTGCCGCGGTCGTACTCGACGACGCAGCCCGAACACTCGAGCGGCGTCGACGAGAAGCGGTCGAAGTGGAGGCGGTCGATCTTGACGACCTTGTCGGCCTCGGCGCGCGCGGCGTCGTAGTCGCCCCAGTCGAAGAGGCCCTGCCAGACGACGTTCGAGCCCGCCTCCTCGTGCAGGATCGGCGCATCGGGCTCCTGCGCCTGCTCGGCGTCGACGAGCGCGGGCAGCGGCTCGTACTCGACCTCGACGAGCTCGGCGGCGTCGCGGGCCAGCTCGCGGGTCGTGGCGCAGACGGCCGCGACCGGCTCGCCCATGTGCCGCACCTTGCCAACGGCGAGCGCGTAGTCCTTCATGTCGGCGCCAGGCGGGGTCGAGAGCTCGAAGAACGGATCCGTGAGCGCGGCCACCTCCTCGCCGATCAGCGTCCCGTAGACGCCGTCGAGCTCGGCCGCCTTCGAAACGTCGATTGCGGTGATGTTCGCGTGCGCGTACGGCGCGCGGACGAAGTGGACGTAGCCCATGCCGTGGCGCTTGACGTCGTCGAAGAAGACGCCCTGGCCCTGGACCAGGCGCTTGTCCTCCTTGCGCGGGGTCGAGACGCCGATGAAGCCGGGCTTGACCTCGGTCTCCTCGACGACGATTGGCTCGGTCGTCGTCTCGGTCACTTCGACGCCGCCTTGATTGCCTCGACGATGTTCACGTAGCCGGTACAGCGGCAGATGTTGCCCTGGATCGCCTTGCGGATCTCGGCCTCGGTCGGGCTCGAATTGTGGTCGAGCAGGTGCTTCGCGCTCATCAAGAGCCCGGGAGTGCAGTAGCCGCACTGGAGCGCGTGGTGGTCGGAGAAGGCCTGCTGGAGGGCGTGCAGCTCGCCGTTCTGGGCGAGACTCTCGACGGTCTCGATCTTGGCACCATTCGCCTGGACGGCGAGGAGCATGCAGCTCTTCACCGCGGCGCCGTTGAAGAGGATCGTGCAGGCGCCGCAGTTGCCGGTGTCGCAGCCGACGTGCGAGCCCGTCAGGTCGAGGTCGTCGCGAATGAAGTGGATGAGCAGGCGGCGCGCGTCGACGTCGCGCTCGTAGGCCTCGCCGTTGATCTCGACGAAGATGTTCATCCGCCGGCCTCTGCAATCGCGCGGTCGACGAGCACCTTCGCGAGATGGCGCCGGTACTCGGCAGTACCGTGCACGTCCGAGGGCGGGTCGAGGTCGTCGAGGCTCGTCACCGGAACCGCGGCGACGCAGCCGACGGCAAAGCGCGTCTCGCCGTTGCGGGTCGCGGCCGCATTGACGATGCAGGTCCCCTCGCGGCCGACGGTCACCGAGGCGAACCCGTCGCCCTCGGCGGGCGGAATCGTGATCTTCGTCAGCAGCTCGCCCGGCTGGACAGCGGTCATGTAGACACCGAGGAAGAAGTCCTCGGCCGGCACCGCGCGTGTTCCGTCCGCGCCCGCGATCGTCATCCGCGCGTCCATTGCCACCATCAGCGGCGGGAAGTGGTTCGTCGGGTCGCTCAGGCAGACGTTGCCGCCGATCGTGCCGCGGTTGCGCACCTGGACGTCGGCGATCTCGGAAGCGACGCGGGCGATGACCGGCCGCTCGCGGTTGACGTCCGGCGAGGACATGAGCTGCGCGTAGGTCGTCATCGCACCGATCTCGAGGTTCCCGTCCTTCAGCGAGACCCCGCGCAGCTCCTCGAGGTCGGCGAGATCGACGAGCAGGTCGGGCTGCGCCGCGCGCGCCTTCATGACGTTGATCAGGGTCTGGCCACCGGCGAGTGGCCGGGCGTTGCCGCTCGTCCCGAGCAGGCGGATCGCCTCGTCAACGGTCCCGGGCCGTGCGTACTCCACCGCGGCGAGGAGCATGGTGCGTATCTAACCGTGGCGAGCGACAATATGCGAGTGGAGCCGGAAACCCGCTACGCGCGCAGCGGCGACGTGAGCATCGCCTACCAGGTGGTCGGTGACGGGCCCTTCGACCTCGTGTTCGTGCCGGGCTCGGTCTCGCACACCGAGCTCGGGTGGAAAGTCCCGGCGTTGGCGGACTTCTACCGGCGCCTGGCCTCGTTCTCGCGCCTGATCATCTTCGACAAGCGCGGGACCGGCATGTCGGACCGGGTTGCCGGTGCGCCGACGATCGAGACGCGGATGGACGACGTGCGCGCCGTCATGGACGCCGTCGGGTCGGAACGCGCAGCGGTACTCGGCCTCTCCGAGGGAGCGCCCATGAGCGTGGTCTTCGCCGCCACGTATCCGGAGCGGGTCTGGGCGCTCGTGCTCTGTGGCGCGCTCATACGCACACTTTGGGCGCCCGACTTTCCCTGGGGCTGGACCGAAGAAGACTGGGACCGAGGATCAGAGGAGGAGCGCCGCCGCTGGGGTGAGCCCGAGTTCATGCGGAAGATGTTGCAGTCACTCGCTCCCACTCTCGACGAGGAAAACCTGCAAGGACTGCTCACCCTTTTCAGGCAAGGTGCGAGCCCGGGGGCCTTCGATGCGCTCAACCGGATGAACAGAGACATCGACGTCCGCGA
>WNFV01000420.1_pt1 | contig 56668 bp, 36 predicted proteins | sample 5400101 | NCBI WGS metagenome assembly WNFV01 (sample SAMN13153361, study PRJNA577476) | soil metagenome | isolation source: 115 cm soil or saprolite under grassland replicate 1 | place: USA:California | collected 2016-06-15
GCGGTTCTTCGGTGCCGACGAAAATCTTCGTGCCATCCGGCATCGTGATGTTCGTGGCGTTCGCGAACTCCTTGCCGTTCTTGGCGGCAAAGCCCTCGACCTTGATGATCGCGCCGTACTGCATCGAGCTCTTCTTCCAACCGCGGCGCAGCAGCGCGCTGGGCGGTCCCATCTCGATCGCCCAGTTCACGACGTTGCCATCTGGGCCTTTCACGTCGATGTAAATCCAAGCGTGCGGATTCGTCCAATCCGCTTTTGTGACGGCACCCTCGAGCACGACGGGTTTGTTCTGATCGAATTCAGCCGAAAACGCATGGTGCGCGCCGGCCGACGCGGCGACCAGCATCACGCCGAGGCTCGCGGTGGCGATTGTGCATTTCAGGTTCATCGAAGTCCACTCCTGCCGTTCGGCTGAAGCCTTCGCGCTCCAGCGTCGTGAAAGGTTCTACGGCACCTGGACGCGAATGCCGCTGATGTCGGTGTTCGTCATCAGCAGCAGGTTCTTGTCGTTTCCCTCGAAGCACGCGTATTCGACCGGCACGTAGTCCTTCGGTGCGCGCGCGAATGCATAGTACGCGATGGTCCACGGCTGCGTGAACACCTTCGGATCTTCGATCCTGGCCTCGTAGTGGATCGTGTTGGCGTCGATTGGCGTGTAGCGTTCGGTCACGCGATACAGATCGCTGTGTGGAATGCCGTGACCGGTTGTCAGCGACTCCGCGGGAACGCCAGGCGTCGCGGAGACCGCGCCGATCACCCAATTGTTGCTGAGATTGTTGGTGAAGTTCGTCACCTCGACGACGAGGACGTTCCCGTCCCAATGGCCGCGGGACACGCCCATGGCCTTGCGGATGTTCGGATCGAGCGGCGGACGCCCATCCAGCGGAATCGTCCGATAGAGGTGGTTCTGCTCGTAGAAGATCACGACGTAGCCGGGCTTCTGAAGGATTTGATAACCGACCACCGGCGCCGGAATCGTGCTGCGCGGTATGCCCGGGGCGAGGCACAGTACGCGGCCGTCGAGGTACTCGATCTTTTCCTGGTTCGCGATGATGTCCTTGCGCCGGGCCAGCGCCTCGGGAGTCAACGGGATCTTGCCGTCCGGCGGGTCCACGCCCACCGGCCGGACGATCGCGCCCTCAGGCAGCTTCGGACGTTCGTTGAGGCTGTACGAGAACTCGCTGTTGGCGCGGTTCGGGCGGTTCACGATTGGCACCAGCGGCGTCTCGATACTGCGAGGGAGTGGGATGGCGAGGTAGAGGCCGGAGATGTCCGGCTGGCCGCCGGCGGTCCGCGGCGGGACATATGTGCTGACCGGGCGCGTATAGGGCGGATAGTTCGCGGGCGCCGCAGGCGCGGCGCCGCGCCCAACAGGCGGCGCCTGTTTACCCGCCGGACCCTCGGCGGAGGCGGGCGCGCCGCCGATACCCGGCAGCAAAAGAACGGCAAACAGCGGACCGGCAATGGTGATCGAAGTCCTCATTTACCACCCCGCCCCTTGAAGAGCTTCTCGTACACGTGCTCGGCGCACTCGTAATCGAGCAGCTCGAGGTTCTTTTCGAGGCGACGATAGATGATCATGCTCAATTTCCACGGTCGCGTGAACACTTTGGAATCCTCGATCGTCGCCTCGTAATTGATGTGGGTGGCGTCCATCGGCGTGAGGCGCTCGACGACCTTGAGCGCGTCGCTGTGGAAGTTGCCGGCCTGGTCGAACCAGGTCTTGTCGCCCAGGCTCACCGTGTCGACGACCAGCGCGTCGCCTTCCCACTTTCCGCGCGCGTCGCCCATCCAGAAGTCCAGATCGTCCAGGTGCGGCGTCGCGTCCAGGAAGATGGTGCGCGTGGCGTGGGCGAATTCGAACGCGATCAAGATGTGATTCGGCGTCTGCGTGATTTCAAAGGGAAGCGGAAGGTACATGGCGCGCGGCACGCCGGGCATATAGCACTTTCTGAGCGGATCGGCCACGAGCCGGTTCTTGAGGTTCTCGTTCCGCTTGGCCAACGCCCACGGCTGGTACGGGATGGTGCCGCCCTCCACGACACTGAAGCCCGCGGGCACACCTTCGCTCGCCGAATGGGCCTCGACATTCCAATGTGCCGTGCCGAGGATCTGCCAGATGCCGTTCAGATCGGGCTTGCGGTCAGGCGTACGCGGCCCGTTGTATCCGGCAGCAGTCGGGACGGTGGGAGCACGCGGCGGGCTGGCGCCCCGCTGCGCCTGCGCGAAGCTCGCGGCCTGCCGCGCCGAAGCTCCGTCATGCGAATGGAGCGAAGGCGGGGCCATGCCCATTGTCAGCACGAGCAGGCCGGTTGCGCCGCCGATGGCCAGAATCGGCTTCTTCATTCCGACTCGCGAGAGTCTACCTCACGCTTCGGCATTAAAGGAACGCCCGTCCACGGCATTGGGCGATGATGAACAGGCCAGGAGGCCACGATGAAGCGACTCGAGTAAGACGAATGGCCGGTGCGATATGATCGGCCGACGACCACGCGTACGGAGGATCTTCATGCGTACACGCCTGCCGTTCGTCATACTGCTGTTCGTGGTGATCTGTGCGGCCGGCGCACCGGACGCGCAGATCGGCCAGCCGATCACCAGTAATCCAATTCCAGTCCCCATTACGAAACGCGGGCTGGCCGTCGAAATCCGGGACGTCGTGCGCCTGCCGGATACGCGCGGGCTGCGGCCGCCGGATCAGGACGTCGTGCCCGCCGGCTGGGCGCGCATCAGTTTCGTTCGCGACCTCCCGGACGGCCGCCGGTTCGTCAACGACTCGCGTGGCATGCTGTACGTGCTCGATCGCAACAACCAGCCGTCGCTGTATGCGAACGTCGGCGCCGCTTTTCCATTCGCGGTGTACACCAGGCTGGAGAGCGGATTCATCGGATTCGACTTCCATCCGGAATTCGCGAAGAACGGGTTGTTCTACACGGTGCACGGCGAGCGCGCGAGCGGCAACCCGGCCACGCCGAACTTCATCCCGCCTGGGTTCACGCGGACCGATGCGAACCACCATAACGTCATCACGGAGTGGCACGCCACGAACCCCGCGGCGAACACCTTCGAGGGCACCCGCCGTGAACTGCTCCGCGTGGCGCAGATCGTCACGAACCTCACACACCCGTTCGGCGACGTGGAGTTCAACCCGACGGCGAAGCCCGGCGCACCCGATTACGGCCTGCTGTACACCAGTGGCAGCGACATGGGGTTCAGCAACGGCGGTGGACCGCATGCGAGCAATCCCGGCCAGACACAGCGTCTCGATACGGTGGTCGGCGCCATTCTCCGCATCGATCCACGCAGTCCTGCGGTGTCTGGAGGCATGAAAGGGCTCGGCGACTATACGATTCCCTCCATCAACACGTTTGCCGCGGACGGCGATCCGAAGACGTTTGGCGAGATCTACGCCTACGGATTCCGGAACGCGCACCGCTTGTCCTGGGATCCCGCCGACGGAACGATGTTCGCGTCCGACATCGGCATGAACAACATCGAAGAGATCAACATCGTTCACGAGGGCCAGAATTACGGATGGATGAAGCGCGAGGGGCTGTTCGAGAACGGCGTGACGAGACCTGGTGGCGCGCTGAACCAGTTATTTCCGCTCGCGCCTGACATCCTGAACGGAACGACGAAGGACGGGTTCACCTATCCGGTTGCGATGTACGACCATAGCGAGGGGCAGGCGGTGAGCGGTGGATTCGCGTACCACGGCCGCATTCCCGCGCTTCGAGACAAGTTCGTCTTCGGCGACGTCGTCCGTGGCCGCCTCTTCGTGGCCGATCTTGTGGCAATGAAAAAGGCCGACGACGGGATTCCGCAGACCGTGGCGCCGGTTGAGGAGATCCAGTTGTTCGTACGCGACCAGGGCGGCACCCGGACATATGTGACGTTACGGGAGCTCATCGAGGCCGCGAACGGTGCGACCGCCGTCCGGGCCGACCTGCATATCAGCCGCAGCCGCGACGGCGAGCTCTTCATCACGTCGAGGCAGGACGGCGTCATCCGAATGCTCGTTCCGGATTCGACCGGCACGGCGCCGTCCGGCCTGCGTGGACGCTGAACTGCCACTTTCATCTTGAGGAGCACACCATGCGTTCTGCTGGCACTTCCCTGACGGCTGCGATGAAAAAGGTACTCATCGTCGCGCCCATCGCAGGCCTCGCGTTCGCCGCCGCCTCGACGCTGCAAGGGCAGCGGCCGAAGCCCTTTACCTGCGACACGGACAACGGCGGGCTGACGCTGCCGGCAGGTTTCTGCGCGGGCGTCATCGCAGACAATCTCGGCGCCGCTCGAAACCTGGTTGTCGCACCGAACGGCGACATTTTCATGTCCGTGCGAAGCGGTCCGGCAGTCCAGGGCCAGCCGCCCCAGCCCGGGTTCCTCCTCGGGCTGCGCGACACGACCGGCGACGGCAGGATCGACGTGCAGGAAAAATTCGGCACGCAGGGTGCCACAGGCATCAGACTCCGCAACGGCTACTTGTATTACGCGACGCCGACATCGATCGAGCGCTTCAAGATGGCGCCCGGTGAGCTGAAGCCGTCGGGGCCTGCGGAAGTGATCGTCGGCGATTTCCCGAGCGGCCCGAACCAGCGTGGGCATCGAGACAAGGACATCGCGTTCGACAACGCGGGCAACGTGTACGTGAACGTCGGCCTGCCGTCGAATGCCTGTGCCGAACCGGATCGCCAGAAAGGCGCGAAGGGCGTGGATCCCTGTCCGCAGCTCGAGGAGCACGGCGGCATCTGGAAGTTCAGCGCCGACACGCCGGGACAGAAATTCTCGAAAGCCAACCGGTACGCCACGGGTCTGCGGCAGGGAGTGGCGCTCGACTGGCACGACGGCAATCTGTACGTCGCGATGAACAGCCGCGATTCGCTCGACACGCTCTATCCAGAGCACTTCACCGTGGAAGACAACGTGAACCGGCCACTCGAGCCGCTGCTGCTGGTCAAGCAGGGCTCCGTCTTCGGCTGGCCGTATTGCTTCTTCGACGGGAAGACCAACAAGATGATTCTGGCGCCGGAGTATGGCGGCGACGGGAAAGAGATCGGCCGCTGCGCGCAGTTCGAAGCGCCTGTGGCGACGTTCCCCGCGCACTACGCACCGGTGGACTTGTTGTTTTATTCGGGCGGCATGTTTCCAGCCCACTATCGCGGCGGCGCATTCATGACGTCGCACGGATCGTGGAATCGCGCGCCCGCACCTATGGCCGGATATAACGTGCTCTTCCAGCCGTTCGCCAACGGAAAGCCGTCCGGCGCGTTCGAAGTCTTTGCCGACGGCTTCAAAGGAAAGGATCCGCTCATGAGTCCGACAGAGGCCGCGGCGCGTCCGAACGGCACCGCTCAGGGCCCTGACGGATCCCTGTATATCACCGAGAGCGTCAAGGGGAAAACATGGCGCGTGGTCACCAACGCCAAGTGAAGCATCTCGACCGCACGTCCCGCGAAGGCAGACAGATTGAACCGTTCCATACAAGCGCGAAACTTCCATGGCGAATTCCACTGATCCCAAGGCTTCCGATCTGACGCTCGGCGTAGCCGTCGATTCGCTTCCGAGCGGCGGGATGTTGCTCGGACGTGTCGGCGAGGATGACGTCCTGCTGACGCGTGTCGATGATCGATTCTTCGCGGTCGGCGCGCACTGCACGCACTATCACGGCCCTCTCGCCGAAGGCCTTGTCGTCGGCGAAACGGTTCGCTGTCCGCTGCATCACGCGTGCTTCAGCCTGGAAACCGGCGAAGCACTGCGCGCACCTGCGCTGGATCCAATTGCCTGTTGGCGGATCGAACGCCGCGGCGACATGGTGTTCGTGCGCGAGAAAATGCCAGAGGCGCCGGCAATGCCGCGTGCAGCGGCCGGCTCCAGCCAGCACCCCGCGTCCATCGTGATCGTCGGCGGCGGCGCCGCGGGCCTGGCGGCCGCGGACATGCTGAGGCGCGAACGCTACGAGGGGCCACTCGTCCTCATCAGCGCCGACGAAGATCCGCCGGTCGACCGCCCGAACCTCTCGAAAGACTATCTGGCCGGTGAGGCGCAGGACGACTGGATCCCGATGTGGCCATCGGAGGTGTACGCCCAGCGGCACATCGAGCTCGTGCTCGGATCTCGCGTGTCCTCGATTGATCCCGTCGGCCGGACCGTGCTGCTCGAAAACGGATCGCGCCGTGACTTCGGCGCGCTGCTCCTCGCCACGGGCGCCGATCCGGTGCGGCTCGCGATTCCGGGCGCCGACAGCCCGCAGGTGTGCTATCTCCGATCGTTCGCCGACAGCCGCGCGATCGTGGAGCGGGCACGGACGGCGACACATGTCGTCGTCGTTGGCGCCAGCTTCATCGGTCTGGAGGTGTCGGCCGCGCTCCGGACTCGCGGCGTCGCCGTCGATGTGGTTGCGCCGGAACAGGTGCCGCTCGAGCGAGTCATGGGCGCCGAGGTGGGCCGCTTCGTTCAATCCCTTCACGCGGCGCACGGCGTGGTGTTTCACTTGGGAGAGACGGTGGCCTCGGTTGCCGGCCGGACCGTGACCTTGAGCGGCGGCGCCACCGTCGATGCCGATTTCGTGGTGATGGGTGTCGGCGTCAGGCCGGCGACTGCGATCGCGGAGCGCGCGGGACTCGCGGTCGATCGTGGCATTACCGTGAATGAATTCCTCGAAACGAGCCAACCGGGGATCTTCGCCGCCGGCGATGTGGCCCGGTGGCCGGATCCGCACACGGGCGAACGCATTCGCGTGGAGCATTGGGTCGTGGCCGAGCGTCAGGGCCAGGTCGCCGCGCGCAATATGCTGGGACGTCGCGAGCGCTTCGACGCCGTACCGTTCTTCTGGAGCCAGCACTACGACGTGACGATCAGATACGTCGGTCACGCCGAGCGTTGGGAGGCCGTGACTGTCAGCGGTTCGCTCGACGCGCGCGACGCCTCCGTGAGTTTCATGGGCGGCGGCAGGACACTCGCCGTGGCGACGGTGTCGCGCGACCGGGCAAGCCTCCAAGCCGAGCTGGAACTGGAGCACGCGACAGCGTCGCCGTAGGTCAGGATGGTCCCTGATTCACACGTCGTACGCACGATGTGATACTCGGTTGCGTACGACGTGGAGATATGGGCCAATGTCAACCCGCCGCAGGCGGTTGTCGAGTCCCCGCAAAGCCGCTCGATCGCCTATCGGGTCCTCGGGCGCGCGAGCGACGCGGATCGGAAAGGTGCACGCCCGCACGGACGCGGATGCGGCCCAATTCGCGGAATTCTGCTCGTGGGCGGCGCCGACGCTCTATCTCAGTACAGTCGTGGCGGCTGAACTCCGAGCCGGTGCTGGAATTGCCAAAGACCGTCGAACCCTCGAGCGACAGGTTCTGTCGCCCTACGCACGTCGTTCAGAATGGCGCCGCGGTAGATTTTTGGGGGGTGCCGCTGCTGCCAGCATAGGGCATACTGAACCGGGAAGCCCGACATGCCAGAACAATCGGCACGTTCTTACGCACTGCCGGCGATGTTGGCGCTCGCCGGCGTCTGCGTTGCAGGGGCGGACCCGCGTGTCCGCCCTCTGGCCGAAACGTCGGTCGGCCCTTACGTGGCCGCGCAGGCCGCCTCGCCTGCCGTGAGTCCTGCCGCACCCGTAGTCCCGGCGGGCGACATCCTCAACAAGTACTGCGTCACCTGCCACAACAGCAGGCTGAAGACCGCCGGGCTGGAGCTCGATAGCCTGGATGCGTCCCGAGTTGCCGACCACGCGCAGCAGTGGGAAAAGATCGTCACGAAGCTTCGAACCGGCGAGATGCCGCCTCCGGGCCGGCCGCGGCCGGATGCCGAAACGTATCGCGCGGTCGCGGGGGCGTTGGAACGAGAGCTCGATGCGGCCGCTGCGGCCAACCCGCACGCAGGCCGCGTGCCTGTTCACCGCCTGAACCGCAGCGAGTACACCAACGCCATCCGCGATTTGCTTGGCCTCGAGATCGATGGACGCGCGTTGCTCTCGTCGGACGAAGCCGATCAGGAAGGCTTCGACAACGTGGCGAGCGTGCTCTCGGTCTCGCCCGCGCTGCTGGAGAATTACTTGTCGGCCGCGAGAACGATCAGCCGGCTGGCCGTCGGCGATCCGGCGCTGCATCCGGTGATCGACACCTTCAAGATTTCCAAAGCACTGGTGCAGGACGAACGGCTCAACGACGATCTGCCGTTCGGTTCGCAGGGCGGCGCGCTCATTCGCTACTACTTTCCACTCGACGCCGAGTACACCATCAAAGTCCTCCTGCGGCGGCAAGAGTACGACTACATCGTCGGCATGGGCGAGCCGCACCAGCTCGACTTCCGTCTCGACGGCGTGCGGCTGAAGCGGTTCACGGTGGGCGGCGAAGCGAAGGGGATGACGAACCCGGAGAATTTCGCCGGGAACACGCAGGGCGATCCGGCATTCGAAGAATACATGCACACGGCCGATGCGCATCTCGAGGTGCGCGTCCCTGTGAAGGCGGGTCTTCACGAGGTCGGCGTGTCGTTCGTCAGGCGATTCTGGGAACCCGAAGGCGTACTGCAGCCGCCGCAAACCGGTTTTGGACGCACGACGAACGAGTATTACCATGGCAATCCCGCCGTGGAGCTTGTGATGATCGGCGGACCGTACCGCACATCAGGCCCGGCTCGCCATAGCGCCGAAGGCGCGACGGCGGCAGACTCGGCCAACCGGCGCCACGTGTTTGTCTGCCGTCCGAGAGATGCTGCCGGCGAGGAACCCTGCGCGAGAAAGATTTTGTCGACGCTGGCCTCGCGCGCGTATCGGCGGCCGGCGACCGAGAGCGACATCCAGACGCTGCTCGGTTTCTACAAGGCAGGTCGCAACGAGGATGGCTTTGACGCCGGCATCCAGCGAGGGATCGAGCGCATCCTCGCCGCGCCGAGCTTCCTCTTCCGCGTCGAACGCGAGCCGGCGGGGATGGCGGCGGGTTCCGCCTATCGCATCAGCGATCTGGACCTGGCGTCGCGGCTCTCGTTCTTTCTGTGGAGCAGCATCCCCGACGACGAGCTCAGAGAGGCGGCGGTTCGGGGAAAGCTGAACGATCCTGCGGCGGTGGAGCAGCAGGTGCAACGGATGCTGCGCGATCCACGGTCGAAGGCGCTGGTCGACAATTTCGCCGGCCGCTGGCTCGAATTGAGCAAGCTCCCGGGTGTCGTCCCCGACACGGAGCTGTATCCGGAATTCGACGAAAACCTGCGCGACGCGATGGAACAGGAAACCAAGCTGTTCGTCGGCAGCCAGATCCACGACAACCGCAGCGTGATGGAGTTGTTGACGGCGGACTATTCGTTTCTCAACGAGCGGCTGGCCGTGCACTACGGGATTCGCAATATTTACGGCAACCATTTCCGGCGCGTCACGTTCACCGGTGCACGGGGAGGGCTTCTCGGCCAGTCGAGCGTGTTGACCGTCACCTCATATCCCAATCGCACATCGGTGACGATGCGCGGACGCTGGCTGCTTGCGAACATGCTGGGCGCCCCTCCGCCGCCACCGCCGCCCGACATTCCAGCGCTCAAAGAAGCGGGCGTCGAAGGTCAGCCGCGATCGCTTCGCGAGCGGATGGAGATGCACCGCAAGAATCCGGCGTGCGCATCGTGTCACCAGCGGATGGACCCGCTGGGTTTTGCGCTCGAGAATTTCGACGCGCTCGGCAAATGGCGCACCGTCAGCGACGGCGCGCCGATCGACCCGTCGGCGTCGTTCCCGGATGGCACGCGCTTCGAGGGCATCGAGGGTCTGCGGACACTCCTGGTCAGCCACAAAGAAGACTTCGTCCGCACGCTTAGTGGGAAGCTTCTGGCTTATGCGATCGGCCGCGGTCTCGACTATCGCGACATGCCCGCGGCCCGCGGCATCGCGCGCGAGGCGGCGTCCGCCGGCTACTCCTGGTCTTCGATCGTCACCGGCATCGTCAAAAGTCCACCGTTCAGCATGGCTGTCGCAAGCGGGGAGGCGGTGAAGACGAGCGCGGAGGTGCGCCGCGACTAATCATCTAAGAAGGGTTCGCCAATGATCATCGCGAAAAAAGCGATACCACGACGCACGGTCCTGCGCGGCATGGGCTCGATGCTGGCGCTGCCGCTGCTCGACAGCATGATGCCCGCGCTCTCAGCGCTGCAGAAGACGGCAGCGAAACCGATCAACCGGTTTGGCGTGATGTACGTGCCCAACGGCATGATCATGAAGAATTACCTGCCGTTGACGGAAGGCGCAGGGTACGAGCTCACGCCCACGTTGAGCGCACTGGCGCCGTTTCGCGAGCAGCTGCTCGTGCTGAGCGGGCTCGAATGCATTCCGACTCCCGGACGACCGGGCGGCGCGCACGCCAAAGCCAGCACGCGGTTCCTCACCGACGTCTCGCCCCCGCTCAGCGAGACTTGGCTCGATGCCGGCATTTCGATGGATCAAATCCTCGCGCAGGAAACGGGGAAGCAGACGCAGGTGGCGTCGCTCGAGCTGGCGATGGAATCCGGCGAGACCGCGGGCGCATGCGACACCGGGTTCGCCTGTCCCTACACGAACACGATCAGCTGGAAGGGCCAGAACACTCCGCTCCCGACGCAGAACAATCCGCGCGTGGTGTTCGAGCGCTTGTTCGGCGACAGCACCAGCACGGATCCAAAGGTTCGGCTCGCGCGGCTGCGGCAGCAGCGGAGCGTCCTCGACTCGGTCAGCGAGGAAGTCGCGCATTTGCAGGGTGTGCTCCCACAGGGCGATCGGACGAAGCTGACGGAGTATCTCGACGCCATCCGCGGCGTGGAGCAGCGCATCCAGATTGCCGAGGCACAAAGCGATCAGGAGCTGCCGCTCGTCGATCATCCCGCGGGCGTGCCCGCCGGCTGGGAAGATCACATGAACCTGATGCTCGATTTGCAAGTGCTGGCGTTCCAGTGCGATCTGACGCGGGTCATCACGTTCATGGTGGGACACGAGCACAGCGGCATGACCTATCCGCAGATTGGCGTCCCCGACGCGCATCACCCCATCTCGCACCATCAACAGGAGCCGGAGAAGGTCGCGAAGGTCGCGAAGATCAACGCGTACCACGTGCAGATGTTCGCCCGGCTTCTCGCGAAGCTGCAGGCGACCCCCGACGGCGACGGCACGCTGCTGGATCACGCGACGATGATGTACGGGGCGGGGATCGCCGACAGCAACAGCCACTCGCCGATCGATATCCCGATGCTCCTTGCCGGGGGAGGCGCCGGACATCTCAAGGGCGGACGGCACATCCGCTTCAAGAACATGCCGCTGGCAAACCTGCATCTGACGCTGCTCGATCAGTTCGGCGTGCACCGCGATCAGATCGGCGACAGCACGGGAAGAGTCGATGCACGCATGCTGTCGCTGTAATGAGGATGCGGCCGACGCTCTCACCACGGAGGACAGCGGACACGGAGGAACGGTCCCGTGGCTAGGTTGAGGCGTTTCGAGCGGTCGATCGTCGCAAGTGGTCTGGTGACTCTGCTGAGCGGGTCCGCCGCCAGTGCAGCCACCGACGTGCGCCTGATTCAAGCCGTCAAGAACAGGGACGTTGCTTCCGTGCGTGCGCTGCTGAAGCAGCGCGTCGATGTCAACGCGGCGCAAGGCGATGGCACGACGCCGCTGCATTGGGCGGCGCACCGAGACGACCTCGCGATTGCCGATGTGCTGATCCGTTCTGGCGCGCGCGCCAACGCCGCCAACGACCTCGGGACGACCCCGCTTCATCTCGCCTGCACGAACCGCAGCGCACCGATGGTCGAGCGGCTGCTTGCGGCGGGCGCCAACACGAACGCGACGCTGCCGAGCGGCGAAAAGGTGCTGATGACGTGCGCCCGTGCCGGCGACGCGGGGGCGGTGAAGGCGCTGCTGGCCCACGGCGCCGACGTGAACGCGAAAGAGCACGAGCACCATCAGACCGCGCTGATGTGGGCGGTGGCGCAGCGCCATCCGCAGGTCGTCCAGCTGCTCATCGATGCCCGCGCCGATGTTCGCGCCCGCTCCCTCACCTATGCGCAGACCGTCGTCGGCGAGCAGACGCAGAGGGCGGGGCGCGAGGAGCTGAACTACACGGTGTTGCGCGGCGGCGCCACGCCATTGCTGTTCGCCGCCAGAGCGGGCGATGCCGAGTCCGCGACGCTGTTGTTGAAGGCCGGGGCCGATCCGAATGATTCGCAGCCGGATGGTGTCGGCGCGCTTGTGCTCGCAGCGCACAGCGGCAACGGACACGTCGCCGCGCTGCTGCTGGAGCACGGCGCGGATCCCAATGCGTTCGGCAGTGGATACACCGCGCTGCATGCGGCAGTCCTCAGAAGCGATCTGAATCTGGTGAAGGCGCTCCTCACTCGCGGCGCCGATCCGAATCTTCGGATGGCGAAAGGGACGCCGATGCGGCGCGACACGACCGATTGGAATCTGCCGGCGACGCTGATCGGTTCGACCCCGTACCTGCTCGCGGCAAAGTTCCTCGAGGCGGACATCATGGGGGCCCTTGTGGCAGGAGGCGCCGATCCGCGCCTCGCCATGCCGAACGGCGCGGACGCGGTGATGCTGGCGGCGGGGATGGGATCGAGCCGGACGGCGAGCCGGCGTGGCATCGAGAAGATCGATTTTGGCAAGGTCGAGCCGGAAGGCCGCGTGCGAGAGGCGGTCGCTGCGGCGATCGGACTGCACGGCGACGTGAATGCGGCGAACCCGGCCGGCGATACCGCCCTGCATGTCGCGGCCGCTCTCGGCTACGACACGGTCGTTCAGTTCCTCGTCGAGCGCGGCGCGGGCATCAGCGTGAAGAACAGGCGTGGCATCACGCCGTTGGCGGCGGCGATGTTCGGTTCGACGGTGGGCAGGGGAAGAGCCGCGGCCCCGGCCGGCGCCGATTCGCTCGGCTTCGAGCCGCCGATCGAGCTGGCTCACCCGAGCACTGTGGCGTTGTTGAAGAAACTTGGCGCGGCCGAATAGGTACTTCCACAAGAAAATGCAACGTGCCTTCGTGGTTGCATTTCGCATGGGAACGGTCGTCGGTTGGGGTGTGCTGATCTTCTGCGCGAGCGTGATGTCCGCGGCGGCGCAGCAGACATTCACCGGCAGACTTTCCGACAGCATGTGCGCCGCCTCCCACCAGTCAAAGACGGCGGCAGAGGGTGTCACCGACCGCGAGTGTCTCTTCGCGTGCATCAAGGCGCTGGCGACATACGTGCTCGTCGATCAAGACAACCAGGTCATACCAATCGCGAACCAGGATGCGATGGGCCTGCCGTTGTACGCTGGACGCCCGGTCAGGATCACGGGCGAGCGCAAGGGCGACGCCGTCTTTGTTGCGAAGGTCGAAGCGATTCCCGCGCATCTGCATCTCGGCCACGTGATGACGAACTGGCGCGATACGCCCGGTACCCGGGGGTTTCTGCCGGTCGCGGTCGAGGAAGCGCGCGTTGCGCTCCTGCACGCCAGGCTCGCCGCCAAATCCGCGAGCCTCGACGACCTCACGCTGCACGCCGGTCACGTGCTGCATGCGCTCGATCCGGCCGTCGAACCGAAAGGACCCGGCGCTGGGTACGGCGTCAAGAAGGCCGCGACGGGCGCGCTGCAGCATCTCGACTTTGCGGCCAAGGCCGACGGCGCGACACCGAACGTCACGACCCACGCCGTGCAGGTGTCCGCTTCACTCTCGAACGTGCTGCAGTGGGTCGATCAGGCTATCGCGGCCGCGCAGAAAATCCGCGCGGCGACAGACACGGCCGAAGGCCTTCGATCCGCCGCGGATCTCGCCGCCTTGACGCTGCGAATCAGCGATGAGGGTCTGCAGGAAGCGCAGACCCACATGGGCCTGATGTTGAAAGCGGAAGGTCTCCTGGGCGCTCCCCGTTAATCCGGCGGCGACAACCTGTTGCGGCGTCGTTGCGGGCCCCGTACACCTCTTCACCGCGGCTGCGAACCGACGTCGCGCTGGTGCATCCTCCCCAATGCGCCGCGATCCACCTTGCCCAGGTGCGTGCGCGGCAGCGCGTCCAGAAAGACGACGTCGCGCGGCGATTTGTAATGGTCGAGGCGCGACCTCACAAAGGCCTTCAGTTCGTCCGCAAGCGTGGGCGAGGGCGCCGTCGCGACGACAAACGCGCACGCGCTGACGAGCCCGTTGCTGTCGGTCGCGCCGACGACGGCGACCTCGCCCACCGCCGGGTGCGCGATCAGGCAGTTCTCGACTTCGCTCGGCGCAAGCCAGCGGCCGTGCACCTTCAGCATGTCGTCGCAGCGTCCGCAGTAGGTGAAGGTGGCATCCGCGTTGCGGCGCAGCATGTCGCCGGGCACGCACCATTCGCCGCGAAAGACGCGCATCGTGTCGTCCATCTGGTGCCAGTAGCCAATCGCGCGGGATTCCCCCTTTACCCACAGCGCGCCGATCTCGCCGTCTCCGACCTCGCGCCCGTCGGCGTCGCACAGCTTGACCTCGAACCCGCGCACGACACGGCCGAGCGTTCCCGGCACGACGTCTCCCGGCCGATTGGAGATGAAGATGTGCCACATCTCGGCGGTGCCCAGGCCGTCCAGCAGCTCCACGCCGAACGCACGCATCCATCGCTCGTGCAGCTCGGGCGGCAGCGGCTCGCCGGCGGAGGTCGCGAGACGCACGCTCGACAGGTCCGCAGACGCTGCGCCGTCATGCGACACCATCTGCTGAATCATCGTCGGCACGTTGATGAGGATCGTCGGCCGGTGGAGCGCGATCTGCGCGAAGAGCGAATCGGGGGTACAGCGCTCCGGAAACAGGACGCACGACGCGCCAACGGAGAACGGAAAGAACACATTCGTGCCGGTCGCGTAGCCGAAGAACAGCTTCGGCACAGAGATCGTGATGTCATCGGGGCCGACGCCCAGCACGCCGTGACCGTACAGCACGGTCGTGTTGACGAACGAACGATGCGTTTGCACGACGGCTTTGGGACGCCCCGTCGTGCCGCCGCTGAAGAGCCAGATCGCCGCGTCGTCGCGATCGGCGTCGAAGGGCGCGAACTCGCCGGGTTGAGTCTCGAGCCGCGCCGAGAATTCGGGACTCGCGACGGGGTATAGGCGAGGCGAGCACGGAAGCCCCTCGGCCTGGGCCTGGAAGCGTTCCAGCCCCTCCGCCGGCACGAACGCCGCACTCGCTCTCGTGTAGTGAAAGAAGTAGCGGAGCAGCTCGGGCGTCGTATCCGGGTTCACCATGACCGCGACCGACCCGCGGCGCAGGATCCCGAACAGGGCCGCCACGAAATCGACGCCGTCCGGCAACGCCACGATCACACGTTCTTCCGGACGCACGTCGTCAGCGTGGAGCACGTGCGCGATCTGCGCCGACCGACGCGCCACATCGGCATACGAGAAGGTCCGCCCGCCGCTGCGGATGGCAATCCGATCGCCGCGCCCTTCGGCAAGGCGGGCGTCGAGCAGATAGGCGGCGAGATTCAGCTTCGTCGGAATCACGGGTTGATCCGGCGAACGACGTCTATGGCTTCTGGGCCGGATCCCAGTGCTCGTCGGCCTTGCCGTCGACGAATCGCCACATGTCGAACCAGGTCGACGTGTAGGTCTTCGACGGATCCTTTGGCTCCTTGTACTCGCGCGCGATCACGACCGTCACCAAATCGCCGTCAGCCAGCACCGCGACGACTGGAGTCGTCAGCATGTTGCAGGTCGGCGTTTTGGGACGGCTGCCGAAAAACTTCACGACGGCGTCCCGCCCCGACGCGACGTTTGGATTGTGCTGGAGGTACCGCGCAGTCAGCCACTTGTCGGCCTCGTCCCAGTGATTGCATTGCAGCAGGTCCTTCATGATGTGGAGCGCCGCCTGCTTGTTCGTGTTCAGGCGCGGGTTCGTGTCCGTGAAGAGCGCCTCGGGATTCGCAACGCCCTTGACCGGTTCTTGAGCGGAGACCGGGGAGACTGCCTCCATCCCTTTTGCCTTGATCACCGGAAGCGCGGCCGGCGCCGTCAAGAACTTGATCAAATCCCTCGCGGCATTGTTGTCTTTCGCCCCGCCACTGACGGCGGCCACCATGACGATGTAGTTTTGCGCGTCGGCGGGAAACGTACCGAGCAATTCCGCTCCGCGAATCGGCAGGATTTCACTCACCGGGAGCACACCGAATTCCACTTCGCCCCGGACGACGGCCTCGCCGACCTCCTCTCCCGTCGCGGTCAACTTGCTCCTGGCTTTCAGATCGTCGGCGATGCCGAGTCGCTGGATCAGCGCCGCGAACGCCACGCCGCTGGCGCCCTCCTTCGCGTACGCGATCGATTTCGCGGCGAGGAGCGAGCGCCTGAAGGCTTCGACCGTGGTGATGTCGGGCCTGGGCGCGCCTGCCCGGATCGCGACACCCAGACCGGCGCGCGCCAGGATCGTCCGCGAATCGGCAGCGACCTTGCGCTCCTTGATCAGGTCGTCGATCGCGGCGGGCGTAAGGATGGCAAGGTCGAACACCTCCCCCGCCTCAATCTCTTGCTTGAGTCGTGCGGCGAGGCCGTACCGGACGACGACTTTATGATGTGTCGCGCGCTCGAATTGCGGAGCGAGCTCCTCCATCACGGCCTTGAATCCACTGGAACACAGGACCTTGACGTCCGCCGCCTGAGCCACGGTGGCCCAAGTCAGCACCATCGCGATGGCAACTCCTCGAGCAACCTGGAACGAGCCGTTGGATTTCATCCGTCCCTCCAAAAACTCAGTGATTCTACTCGCGGATCGGGATTGAGGCCCTCGAAATGAAATCGCAGGCCACAGCGCGGCCGTCTTCGCCCTCGTCGTCGCTGCATCGACCAGCGCCGACGTAAACGATGTGCTGTTTGCGTGACCAAACATGGAGGTAGTGAGTGCCGTGTGAAAACTTTGCTTGACAACCCGACTGGTGTGCTTAGGCTTAGGCACGCTTCGTAAATAACTTACAAAGACCTTCTCAATCCATCACAGACGATCAGAGGGTCAAGGATGGCGCCGTGCCAACGCCGGGAGGTTTTATGACGCCGCGGGTCTCGCCGGGTTCGTTCGCGCGGTTCGCTCTGATGTTGCTGCTGCTGTCGGCGAGGAGTGCCGCCGCGCAGACCAGCACTGCGACGCTGCAAGGCACGGTCACCGACAGCGGTGGCGGCGTGCTCCCAGGTGTCGTGGTACGGCTGGAAGCGCCGGCCACCGGCCGACAGCGGGAGGTTGTCACGAACGCGGCGGGCCTGTACGTGTTCAACTTCCTGCCGGCGGGCCGCTACGTGCTGGACGCGGCGCTGTCGGGGTTCAAGGCTGTCCGCCACGACGACATCGCGCTGGAGGTGGGCCAGAGCCGAACGCTCGACCTGACGCTCGAGGTGGGGCGCGTCGAGGAAGTGGTGACGGTCACGGCGACATCGCCGCTCGTCGACACGAACTCGCCCGAAATCGGCTCCGTCATCCAGTCGAATCAGTTGTCGCAGCTTCCACTCGCAGGGCGACATTGGGCCGGCCTGATGCTGCTCGCGCCCGGGGCGATCAACACGGGCGACGGCACGCACTTGAGCACGCGCTTCGTCGGCCGTGCACGCGACGATAACAACTGGACGTTCGACGGCATCGACGCCACCGGCGTGAAGGACCCCCGCCAGGACAGTAGCGCACGGTTGATCATCAGCAGTGAATCGATCGCCGAGTTCCGCGTCAGCACCACGATGTACTCGGCGGAAACCGGGGCGGCCGCCGGCGGCCAGGTGCAGCTCATCTCGAAGACCGGGACGAACCGCCTGCACGGCACCGTGTTCGACTTCGTTCGCAACGACGCGTTCGACGCCCCGCCGTTCGGGACAGTCGGCGATCTTCCGCCGTTTCAGTTGAACCAGTTCGGCGCCAATGCCGGCGGGCCGATCGCCTCCCGGCGCACATTCTTCTTCGCGAACTACGAAGGGATCCGACAGCGGCAGACGCGCAGCTTCACGCGGTTTGTGCCGAGCGCGTCGTATCGCGCGGGCGTGACCGGCCTGCTTGCGCCGATCGTCGCGTTGTTTCCCGCTGGCACGGGCCCGACGGGCGATTCGAGCATCGACGAGTGGCGCGGTACCGAAAAGGTGACTAACGACGAGAATGCGGGCCTCTTCCGCATCGACCACCGGCTCTCGAGTACGATGTCGATCTTCGGCCGGTACAATTTCGACACGGCGAACCTCGTCACCCCGAATGACACGGGCTTCACGACGGACCGAATCCGGCCGAGCAATTTCACCGTGCAGCTCCAGCGCATTGTCAGTCCGGCGATCGTGAACGCGCTGAAGTTCGGCTATAACGCGTCGCTGCGCACTTCGATCGACCAGGGACCGAGCGCCGCGGACGTGACCATTCCCGGCTTCGTGACGCTGACGGGACCGCAGGAGATCCGGGAAGACGGCCGCTCGTTCAGCCTGATCGACGATCTCGCCATCGTCAGTGGCCGCCACAACGTCAAGGTTGGCGGCGAAGTGCGCCGCATCTATGTCGGAGTGGGCGAGGGAAACACAACGACGCTGGCGTACCAGAGTCGGCCCAACTTCCAGATCAACCGGCTCGAAAGCTTCGGCATCGTCGACTTTCCGTACGTCGAGGGACAGCGGTGGTGGTACTTCGGGTACGTCCAGGATGACATCAAATGGAAACCGAACCTTACGATCAACGCGGGTCTCCGTTATGAGTACTACTCGGTTCCCGTCGAGAAGAGCGGCCGCGATCGGGTGTGGCGCATCGCGTGCGGCGGCTTCTGTGCCAAAGGCACGTCATGGTACGACGCGGACAAGAACAATCTCGCACCGCGGATCGGCCTGGCCTGGGCGCCGGAGCGCTTCCACGATAACACGGTCATCCGCGGCGGCTTCGGCGTCTTCTACGGCCCCGGACAGAACGACGATGTGTTCGCGCCGATCGACAACGCCGGCGATCGCATCGCTCTCGACCGCGCAACGGTCTCCACGCTGGCGTATCCGATCGAGCCCTTCCTCGGGCTTGCTGCCACGACGGGGAATTCGCCGCGCGCGCTCGACGAGCACAGCGTCGAGATGTATGCCAGCCACTATACGGTTTCCGTCCAGCAGGCCCTGTCCTCAAAGCTCGTCGCCACAATCAGCTACGCCGGCAACCGCGGGTATCACCTGCTCGATCGGGCTTTCATCAACGGCATCGACCCGGCGACGGGGCGGCGGACGCTTCCGCAGTTCGGTCGCGTCGACATCAAATCGAGCGGATCGAGCAGCGAGTTCAACGGCCTGATGCTCTCCCTGCATCGCCCGTTCAACAACGGGTTCCTTTTGGGCGCCAATTACATGTTGTCGCACGCGTTCGATGAGGGCTCGCTCGGCGGCGGCGAATCGACGGCGCGGCAAAACCTGGCATGTCGCAGCTGCGAACACGCAAGCACGAACCAGGACGTCCGTCACACGCTGACGATGAACTGGGTCTACGAGCTGCCGGTCGGAAAGGACCGCCGTTACGTGAGCGGGGACGGCGCACTGCAGCACGTCTTCGGTGGCTGGCAGTTTTCGGGGCTCCTGCAAGCCCGCACGGGTCGGCCGCTGACGATCAGTGTCACGCGCAGCGCCGCCGATCTGCCCGACGGCAACAACAGCAGTCAGCGGCCCGATCTCGTTCCCGGCGTCAGTCCAATTCCCGCCGACCAGAGTCCGAACCAGTGGATCAACATCGCGGCGTTTTCGGTGCCCGCGCGAGGCACCTGGGGCAATGCCGGACGCAATCTCATCCGAGCGCCGGGGTTGTTCCAGGTGGATCTCGCGCTGCAGAAAAGCTTCGCGATTGGAGGGGCACGCAACGTCGGGATCCGCTGGGAAGCGTTCAACGCATTCAATCGCCAGAATCTCGGCACACCGGGCACGAACATCAGCTCGACGGCATCGTTCGGCCGAATTACCGGTCCGCTGAACACCGGCTACGGCACCGGGACGGCGCGCCAGATGCAGTTCATGTTCCGCCTGAATTACTAGATTAAACTCGAACCCGCATGCCGGTTCACTCGCTGGCGTCGCTGACGTGGCCGGCGGTACGCGAGTTGGCGGACAAGCGGACCGTTGCCGTCCTCCCGACCGGTGCCATCGAGGCGCATGGGCCGCACTTGCCGCTCGGCACCGACGTGATCATCGCGCAGGCGATGGCACGCGCCGGCGCCGACCGTCTCTCCGCGCGCGGTTTTCACGTCTTGCTGCTTCCGGCGCAGACGCTGGCGCCGGCGCCGTTCGCGGCGGAATTTGCCGGTACGGTGCACGTGGCCGCCGAGGCGACGACGATGATCGTGACGGGCGTGGTGCGCAGCCTGGCGGCGCACGGGATTCGGTTTGCGGCGATCGCGAACGCGCACCACGATCCCGCGCATGTCGACGCGCTGCGCCGTGCCGTCACCGATCTCTCCGCGCCAAGCCTCGACACCGTCGTCGTGTTTCCGGATCTGACAAGGCGCCGCTGGGCCGAGCGTCTCACGCCCGAGTTCCGCGGCGGCGCCTGCCACGCCGGCCGCTATGAAGGCTCGATCGTCCTCGCCGAGCGCCCGGATCTCGTCCGCGCCGATCTGATGTCGGCGCTCGCTCCGAATCCGCGCTCCCTGGTCGATGCCATCCGTTCTGGCCAGGCGACGTTCACATCAGCCGGGGGGCCCGATGCGTACTTCGGCTTTCCCGCGGAAGCGACGGCTGATGAAGGGCGCGCGATTATCGAGACGCTCGGTGCGATTCTCGCGGAAGCGGTCGTCGAAGCCATGGGGCCGACAGGAGCCGTGTCGTGAGCACACCATTCGGCGTGGTGAATCCGCCGGAGCTCGGCGCGCCGCGCGGCTTCGCGCACGGGTTGATCGCGCCCGCCGGCGGCCGCCTGCTGTTCGTTGCCGGGCAGATCGCGGCGGATGACGCGGGGCACGTCGCGAGCCAGACATTTGCGCAACAGTTCGACCGCTCGCTCGCACGGGTGCTTGCGGTGGTGCGTGCGGCCGGAGGACAGCCGGAGCACGTCGTGCGGATGACGGTGTACGTCACCAGCATGGATCGCTACCGCGAGAGCCGTCCGACGCTGCGCGACGTCTGGCGTCGGCACATGGGGTCGCATTACCCCGCCATGGCGCTCGTCGAGGTCGTGGCGCTCGTCGACAAGGACGCGACCGTAGAAATCGACGCGACGGCGGTGCTGCCGTGAAGACGCCCGCCTCCTTCTTGTATGCTCACAATGCCGCGACCGGGATTGCGACGATCACGCTCAATCGCCCGGATCGCCTGAACGCGCTCACCTTCGACGTCTACGACGAGTTGCGCAACACATTTCGTGCGTTGAACACCGAGCCAGGCGTACGCGCGGTTGTCGTCACCGGCGCCGGCAAGGCGTTCTGTTCCGGCGGCGACGTCCACGACATCATCGGCACGCTCGTCGAGCGGGACGCTCGCGGCCTGCTCGAGTTCACGCGAGTGACGTGCGATCTCGTGCTGGCGATCCGCCAGTGCCCTCGCCCTGTCGTCGCGGCGCTGAACGGCACGACCGCGGGAGCGGGCGCGGTCATCGCGATCGCGTGCGACATCCGGATTGCGGCCGTCTCGGCGCGTCTCGCGTTCTTGTTCACGAAAGTCGGCCTCTCCGGCGCCGACATGGGCGCCGCCTGGCTTCTGCCCCGGATCGTGGGGTTTGGCCGCGCCACCGAGCTGCTGATGACCGGAGACTTCATCACCGCCGAAGAGGCGCTCCGGATCGGCCTCTACAACCGCGTGGTGCCCGACGGCGACGCACTGTCGGCCGCAACGATCGTCGCGGAGCAACTGGCGCGTGGACCGTCGTACGCGCTGGGGATGACGAAAGAGGCGCTCAACCGCGAGGCGAACCTCGACCTGCCGTCCGCGCTCGAGGCCGAGGCGCAGATCCAGGCGTCGTTGATGTCGCACGCCGATTTCCGCGAAGCGTACGCGGCGTTCGTCGCGAGACGGCCGCCGAAATTCCGGTGATGCGGATCGCCTGCATCGGCGGCGGGCCCGGCGGTCTGTACTTCGCGGTGCTGATGAAGAAGGCCGATCCGCGACATCAGATCCGCGTCGTGGAACGCAATCGGCCCGACGACACGTTCGGATTCGGGGTGGTGTTCTCGGATGCCACGATGGCGGGCATCGCCGATGCCGACTCGGAGGCGTACCGCGGCATCGCGCAGCACCTCGTGCACTGGGACGACATCGAGGTGCACTACCGCGGCGAGCAGATCACATCGACGGGGCATGGCTTCAGCGGCATGAGCCGTCATACGCTGCTGCGCGTCCTGCAGGAGCAGGCGTGCGCAGCGGGAGTCGAGATGCTGTTCGAGCGCGAAGCGTCGAGCCTCGAAGCGTTTCGCGACGCGGATCTCGTCGTGGCGGCGGACGGCAACAACAGCACGGTCCGTCACCTGTTGCGCGGCGCCGTCAGCACCACCGTCGATCTGCGTCCGAACCGGTTTGTGTGGCTCGGTACGACGAAGCCGTTTCCCGCCTTCACGTTCTATTTCAAGAACGACGCTCACGGTCTCTGGCGCGTACATGCCTATCAGTACGGTCCCGATCGGTCGACGTTCATCGTGGAATGCCGCGAAGAGACGTGGAAGGCCTCGGGCATGGACCGCACGAGCGAGCAGGAAACGGCGGCATTCCTCGAACGCCTGTTCGCCGAAGAGCTGGACGGGCATCCGCTCATCACGAACCGCAGTATCTGGCGGCAGTTCCCGACCGTCCGCACGGAGCCCTGGTGGAGTGACAACATCGTGCTGCTGGGCGACGCGGCGCACACCGCGCATTTCTCCGTCGGGTCCGGGACGCGCATGGCGATGGAAGATGCGGTTGCGCTGCGGGATTCGCTGGTTCGACAGACCGACGTGCCGTCCGCCTTGCGCGCCTACGAAGCGGTCCGCCGGCCGCAGGTGGAAAGCCTGCAGCGCGCCGCACAGGCATCGCTGCAATGGTTCGAAGACACCGAACGGTACATGTCGCTCGACCCGGTTCAGTTCACCTTCTCGCTGCTGACGCGTTCGCTGCGGATCACGCACGAGGATCTGCGAGCCCGCGACCCGGCATTTCTCGCGCGGGTCGACGAACACGTTGCGCGCGAAGCGGAGCGGCAGGTCGGGCCGCCTTCGCGCGGTTCGCGCGTCGGCGAGCCAGGCACGGCTCGCGTAACAGCGCCGCCCATGTTTACGCCGTTCCGGCTGCGTGACCTCGTCCTCGCGAACCGAGTCGTCGTCTCACCGATGTGCCAGTACGTCGCGGATGAAGGAACGATCGGCGACTGGCACCTGGTGCATCTGGGTAGCCGTGCGATGGGCGGTGCGGGTCTCGTGATGGCCGAGATGACCGATGTGTCACGGGAGGCGCGGATCTCGCCGTGGTGCGCGGGGCTGTACCGGCCGGAGCACGCGTCGGCGTGGAAGCGGGTCGTCGACTTCGTCCATCGCGAGACACCGGCGGCGATCGGCGTGCAGCTCGGTCACGCAGGACGGAAAGGCGCGACGCAGCGGCTGTGGGAAGGCGACAACGAGCCGCTGTCGGATGGCCGATGGCCGCTCGTCTCCGCCTCGCCCATTCCCTATTTTCCCGACCGCAGTCCGGTGCCGCGCGAGATGACGCGCGGCGACATGGACTGTGCCGTCGCCGACTTTGCGCGCGCCGCCGGGCTCGCGCGCGAAGCCGGCTTCGATCTGCTCGAAATCCACATGGCGCACGGCTACCTGCTCGCATCGTTCATCTCGCCGCTGACGAACACCCGCACCGACGAGTACGGCGGTCCACTCGACAATCGCATGCGCTTCCCGCTCGAGGTGTTCGATGCGTGCCGCTCCGCGTGGCCGGCCGAGAAGCCGATGAGCGTGCGCATCAGCGCCGTCGACTGGGTGCCGGGCGGCATGGAGCCGGACGCTGCGGTCGCGGTGGCGAGAATGCTGAAGGCGCACGGCTGCGATGTCGTCGACGTGTCGGCGGGACAGACCGTGCCCGATCAGCGGCCCGCGTACGGGCGGCTGTTTCAGACGCCGTTTGCGGATCGGATCCGCCATCAGGTCGGCATGGCGACGATGGCGGTGGGGAACATCTCGTCGTACATGGACGTGAACACGATCATCGCCGCCGGGCGCGCGGATTTGTGCGTGCTCGCGCGCGCGCACCTCTTCGACCCGTACTGGACGCGCCACGCCGCGTGGATGCTCGGATACGCGCTCCCGTGGCCCGGCCCGTACAAGTCGCTCGAACGGTACAATCCGCGGTTCGAATTCCGATTCAGCGGAGACAAGACGTAGCGGAGTTTAGGCTGGAACAATGTCTGACACGCACTCACAAGCTGCGGTCACCTACGCGGGCTATTTGAAAATCGACGAGCTGCTGTCGCTGCAGCAGCCGCGCTCGGAGGGACCCGAGCACGACGAGATGCTGTTCATCGTCATTCATCAGGTCTACGAGCTGTGGTTCAAGGAATTGCTGCACGAGTTCGATCGCGTTCGGCGGCTGCTCGAAGACGACAAACCGCACCGGGCACAGCACACACTCAAGCGGATCCTGACGATCCTCAAGGTGATGGTCGCGCAGCTCGACATCCTGGAGACGATGACGCCGCTGGAGTTCATCAGCTTCCGCCAGCGGCTGGAGGCGGCAAGCGGCTTTCAGTCCGATCAATTCCGGCAGATCGAGTTCCTCCTCGGCGTGAAGTCGGAACAGGCGATCCGGCGTTTTCCGGAGGGGAGCCGCGCGCGCGCCGAGCTGGAGCGCCGCTATCACGAACCGACGGTGTGGGACGCGTTTCTGCGCTACCTGTCGCGCGAGGGGTACGGCGTGCCGGAGTCGCTTCTCAAACGCGATGTGGTTGCACCCGTTGAACCGTCCACCGACGTGCAGCGGATCGTCGTGGAGGTGTACCGGCGAGACACCAAGAACGCGGAGCTGTGCGAGCGCCTCGTCGATCTCGACGAGGGTGTGCAGGAATGGCGCTATCGGCACGCGAAGATGGTCGAGCGGACCATCGGCGCCAAGCCGGGAACGGGCGGCTCCACAGGCGCGGCGTATTTGCGGGAGACCGTCGGCCGTCCCATTTTCCCGGACCTCTGGGAGATTCGCTCGCAGTTGTAAGAACCCGTTGCAGAAATACACTCTCCACCACGGAGGATACTGAGGACGCGGAGGACGATTCGGTAAGTAGCTCCTTCGGCATTTCGCAATGCACTTGAAGGTTTCTGTGCGAGATCTGGCTCAGTATTACTCCCGGTTCCGCGTGGCCGAGCGCCTCCTCCTCACCGGCCACTCGCATCAGGCGTGGCCCGACGTGTCATTCGAGGCGCAGCAACGGGCGTGGCTCGACGCGGCGGAGCTCGTCGACGACAAATGGGAACGGGCGGCCGAGCAGGCAGCGCGCGTGCGGGCAGGGTTCCGGCGGCTGCTGGCCGATCCCGATGGCGACATCGCGCTCGCGCAGAACACACACGAGCTGGTCACGCGGCTGCTCTCCGCGCTCCCGCTCGGCAAGCGTCCGAAGCTCGTCACCTCGGACGGCGAGTTCCACACGATCCGCCGACAGCTCGATCGACTGGCCGAAGAAGGCTTCGCGATTGTGAAGGTGGCGGCGCGGCCCGCCGATGCGCTGGCCGATCGACTGGCGGACGTCGTCGACGATCGCACCGCGTGCGTGCTCGTGTCGTCCGTACTGTACGAGACGGCGGAGATTGTTCCCGGCCTCGACATCGTGGCGCGCGCCTGCGACCGGCACGGGGCGACGCTGCTCGTCGACGCGTACCATCACCTGAACGTTGTGCCATTCGACATCCGCTCCCTGGGCCTCGCCGAGGCGTTCATCACCGGCGGCGGCTACAAATATTGCCAGCTCGGCGAAGGCAACTGCTTTCTCCGAGTGCCGCCGGGGTGCCAGCTGCGTCCGGTCCTCACTGGCTGGTTCAGCGAGTTCGCGGCACTCGAGCAGCCGGCAGCGCGCGAACGCCCCTGCCCTGAGCCGAGTCGAAGGGTCGAGTACGGAGACGGCGCCGCGCGATTCGCGGGCGCCACGTACGATCCGGTGTCACACTACCGCGCCGCCTCGGTGTTCGCGTTTCACGTCGAGCACGGGCTGGCGCCGGCGCGGCTGCGGGAGATCAGCCGGCGGCAGGTTGGGCTGCTGAAACGATCCTTCGAGTCGCTCGATATCGATCCCACCCTGGCGCGTGTCGAGCCGGTGGCGGAAGATCGGCGGGGCGGGTTTCTGGCGCTGCGGTGCGCCCGAGCCGGCGACCTCTCGCACGCGCTGCGCGTGCGCGGCGTGTTCACCGATTTCCGCGGCGATTTCTTGCGGCTTGGCCCGGCGCCGTATCTGAGCGACGAGCAACTGCGCGACGCGGTGCAGGCGTTTCGCGGACTGTTCTGATTCTTCAGAGCTCGACGCGCCGAGGCTTAGCGAGCGGTCGCAGCAATCATCGCGTCTCCGTCATTCGGGTCGATTGCAGCGCGCGGGCCCAATTGACAACGAGCGTGATAGGCGTCGAGGTCACGTCTTCGACGAGGGTGTTGACCAGAAAGCGCTGACCGTCGCGCGAAACGTCGAACGGGTACGCGTCCTGCCGGACCATCGGTCGCGGCCGAATCTTGAAGAGCGGTCGAATGACCCCGACTTCCAGGGTCGAACCTTGTGTGCTGATCGATGCGGCCATCAGAGTGTTGTCCTGCGCCAGGTAGAACAACTCGCTGCCGTCCCGCCGCCACCGCGGCCACCATCCAAAGTCCTGAGACACACGCCACGTGCGTCCCGGGCCGGGGAACGGCGCGATCAATACGTCACGCTGCGCCGGCGCTTCGATCGGCCCGGTCATGTAGGCGATCCATCGCCCGTCCGGCGAGAATTGCGCCTGCGTTTCGATGGCCGGCGATTCGAGAAACGGAAACGTCTTCGACTTCCCATCGCCGTCGCCAGGTTGGAGGACCCACAGATCGCTCATCCGGAGCGTGCCGCTGCCGTACACATGAACGATGGACCGGCCGTCCGGCGACCAGCTCGCCGGAAACTTCCCCATGCCGCCCTCGACGACGACAACTTCGGCGCCCGCCCCATTCGTGTCCTTCTGATAGATGTCGATGCCGCCCTTACGAGTCGAGGCAAACACGATGCGGCTGCCATCCGGCGACCAGACCGGCGAGATCTCGTCGGCGGGGTCGAAGGTGAAGCGCGTCCTCACGCCGCGATCGACCTCGTACATCCAGAGATCTCGTGTGCTGCGCACCGGATCCAGCACGCTCACCACAGCTCGCTTGCCGTCAGGAGACAGGGCCATGTCCGCGTAATCGGCCTGATCGCCCATCGTCGACACCGGTCGCCCCGCACGATCGAACCACGCAAGCTAGGACTTGGTCAGATTGGGTCCCGCCTGAAAGACAATCGCGCCGGAGTCCGCAACCGAAAACGCTCCGGTCGTTCCTGTGTCGCCAACTTCCGGCATCTGTATCTGCTCGGCAACCGAGACAGGCTCGCCCTTCAGCTCGAGGCGATCGGTGTCGAGCGGCTGCGCCAGCAAGGTACGTCCGCGAAGGAAGAGGAGATGTCCTTGCGCATACTTCGCGTTGCTGCCGCCCTCGACCAGGAGCTTGGGAGGTTCTTTGCCGTCGAGCGATCCGACGTAGATCGCGCGCGGATCGATGGGACTCCTCTTGCTGCCCAGCGCGAAGTAGAGAAAGTGCCGGCCGTCGGGGAGAAAAACCGGGAACCAATGCTGCGTCTCGCCCGCCGCGGTGTCGAGCGTGGTGGCGGGTGTCGGTGTTCCACCAGCGGCGGAGACGCGATACAGCGGAGCGCGGTTGCCAGGATTGAACAGGATGAGACCGTCGCGATTCCACGTTCCGTCCGAATTGCTGGCCGCATCGCACAACGTCGATACGGGACCACCGGACGCGTCGATCTTCTTCAGCTTGCCCTGCGACTGAAACGCGATGAAACGCGAATCCGGCGACCAGAATGGAAATGTCGGATCGTCGGTCCCGGCGAGCGGTTGCGCAACGGCCGAGTCGAGCGAACGGATCCAGAGCACCCTGCGGCCGTCTCGAGTCGCTCCCACGAACGCCAGATGCCGGCCGTCCGGAGAGAGCGCAAACCGTCCCGCCGGCGCGCGCGCGAGGGTGACCTCGTCCGGAAGGGTGATCGATGAGCGATAAACGCGTTCATCATCGGCCGTCCGCTGCACGGAGCCGATGCGTCCGCGGGCGAACGACGCGACGAGCGCCACGAGGAGCACCCCGGCTGTCGTCCAGGCCACGCGCTCTCGCGTCGGACGGCCCGCGCCGGGTGCGGCGGGCGGGACGGTCTCGGCGCTGCCGGTGATCCACAGGAGCTCGCTTTTCAGATCGGTCGCGGTCTGCCAGCGATCGTCGGGATCTTTCGCGAGGCACCTGGTGACGATCCGCTCGAGGCCGGGCGACGCGAGCGGCTGCAGCGTTGATATGGCGGGTGGATCGCGTTCGAGAATCGCGGCGATCAGGCTCGCCTGGCTTCTGGCCTCGAAGGCTTTCTTCGCGGTGAGCATCTCGTACAGCACCGCCCCGAACGCGAAGATGTCCGTCCGCGCATCGGCGGGCCGCCCTTCGAGCTGCTCGGGCGACATGTACTGAAGCGTGCCGAGAATCGTGCCCTCCGCCGTCAATGAAGCGGCGGCAGTTGCCATCTCGGCGACGGCGGCGGAGCCGATGCCTCGGACAGCTGCCGATGCCAAGCCGAAATCGAGCAGCTTGGCGCCGCCTCGGGTCAGCACGATGTTGCCCGGTTTGAGATCGCGATGCGTGATGCCCGCCCTGTGCGCGCACTCGAGCGCCGCCGTGATCTCGATTGCGATTCGGAGCGCTTCGTCGAGCTTCAGGGCACCGGTGCGCTCCAGCCGCGCGGCAAGCGTTTCCCCTTCCAGATACTCGAGGACGAGGTAATCGATCGCGTCCTGCCGACCGATGTCGTGCAGTGTGCAGATGTTGGGATGCGCCAGCTGCGAAATAGAGCGCGCCTCGCGTTCGAATCGCGCACGAAATTGCGGATTCGCTGCTTCGTCCATGTGGAGGATCTTGATCGCGACCGTGCGATCCAGCCGTGTGTCGCGCGCTTTGTAGACCTCTCCCATGCCGCCGCGTCCGATCGGCGACACGATCTCGTACGGTCCGAACCTGGCGCCGGCCGGCAGAGGCATGGATGTTCAGCCGATCCGAGTGTAACGCACCAGCTGTTTCGGCCAAGACAGCCAACCCGAGGGTTCCTCGACAACGATTGCGCAATCTCTCCGTGAAAGGCCCTCGAGGGCCGCTGTCGATTCCGCCACCCCTCGTTCGACCAGATAGTGAGCGCGAGATTGGCCCAGGACGGTCCAACTCGCAAACTCCACCTCACCCGGTCGGATCAGGTCGTGACGCGATGCAGCACCTTGGGTATCCGGCGTACTTCGCCGTGCTGCTGGGCTGCTTTGTCTTCGACCTCACGGCCGCCGCCGTATCGCGAGCCGCCGTCGGCGACGGCGCGGCCGACACGTCGCGCCGCTCGGGTTCCTCGCCCTGGTCCTCGCGTCGTGGGCGCTGCGCCCGGCGAGCCGAACACTCGCGGCGCCTTCTGGGGGATCCCGCGAGCCGATCGGTTCGTCTTACAGTAGTCTTGTCTACCTGGAGGGTCACTGAATGAAACGCATTGTCCTGTTCGTCCTCGGTGTGCTGGCGGTTTCGACCATCGCGCTCGCGCAAACGCCCGAGGAAACCATCGAGCGCGCGCTGGCGGCGGCACCGCGGCAGATGAAGGAAGGCGCCACGGTCATCAAGTGGAAGGCCGACAACACCTACGACACGCTGAAGAAGGGCACCAATCGGCTGGTCTGCTACGACCGCTCCGGCGAGCCCGGACAGCAGCCGTTTGCCGTGCAGTGCACCAACCTGGGAAACCTGGATCGGGTCGCTCAGAATCGGAAATTCGAAGCGATCAGCGACAGGACGGCCAGACAGGCAGCGCTGGACGCCGCCGAGAAGGATGGAACTCGTGTGAAGCCCGAGTACGGCTCGGTCTGGCTCACGATGAACGGCGCTGACAGGGAACACGCGCGGATACACACGACGATCGCCGTCCCTGGTGCGACGACGCAGTCAACCGGTCTGCCCGACAAGCCTGGACAAGGTGGCGCGTGGATCATGAATGCGGGGACGACCACAGCCCACATCATGACGCCCGGCAGCTAGTACAGTTTTCTCTTCGGTGTAGCGAATCCGTCCCTTGTTCTTGGGCCTTAGTGCTTGGTCCGTCGCTTCGTCCGACGTCCTGGGTCCGCGTCGCGACCGGGAACCGAGGACGAAGGACCAAGGACGGACCCGGGACCAACGGACGGACGAGGGACCTGGCACCAAGCACGAAGGACGTACCAAGGACGAAGGACGGACCAAGAACCAAGGCCCAAGAACAAGGGACCTATTCGCTGCAGGTTGGCGACAGCATCGCGAGCTCGCTGATCGTCAAGCGCTGCTCGCCGGGAAGCTTGATCAATAGACCGCGGACGTACATCTTCTGCCCTTTGTGATCGTCGGGCGCGTACGCCATCGCATCCAACAGGTGAAATGTCTGCGCGCCGAGCGGCTTCGCCGCGGCGGCAGCTGTCGGCGCCGTCCGCGCCGAAGTGCTCGGGATCGCCACGACCGCCTCGCTCGCCCGCGTCAGCATCCACGTGTTCTGAGGGCCGGCCGTGAGGCAGCCGACCGCTTCGACGTACGAGAAATCTCCGATCGAAGGAGCCGGCCGGGGTCTTCCCGGCACCACGCGGATGCCGTCGAGCGCTTCGATCGTCAGTTCCTGCGACCCGGCAGCGAAGCCGTTCTCCTTCAACAGATGCGCAACGACGTCGAGGTACACCGCGTCGCCAAGGCTTGCCGGCGCGTTCCGCGGCATCGTCGTCGCGGTTTTCGTGAACAGTTTTTTCAGATCCTGCCCGGCGAATATCCGCGCGAACCGCTCGTCTCTGAGCGCAGGGCCGGTGCCGCCGCCGAGATCCGCGCGATGACATCCGCGGCACGCGCCGTCGTAGACGATCGCGCCGCGCGCCGCCTGGGCGTCCGTGTAGACGCCGTCGGCCACGGTCCTGCCGTTCTCCTGCGCTCCGGCGCCTTGGAGCGCCAGGGTCGGTGTGATCAGAAGCGCGAAACCCGCTGCGGCGGCGCGTGTGGGCATCCTGTCGACGATCAGCGCTTGGAGCGGATTTTCGGTGTGCCCCCGCCCTCGGTAATGAGCCTGGTCAGAAGATCCACCGCCAGATCGACGGGCAGGCCGTCCGCGATCGCGATCGGGGTTCGTCGCGCGCCGTTCATCTCGTCCAGCCTGGCGCCGTGGTCGGCGAGGAACTGGATCACGTCGCACACTTCCGGCTGCGTCCGGCCGTTCGTGGCGACGGCGACGTGCATGGGCGTATTACCGGCCGTCGTCACCACGTCGACGTTCGGATCGATTTCGTAGGCGTACTTCAACGTCTCGAGCCGAGCCCCCGCCGCTGCGGCCATCAGCATGCTTGTCCCATCCTGCGCTCGCAGCGCCGGATCGGCGCCCGCCGCGACGAGCGCGCGCATGACGTCCGCGTGGTCGCCGCGCGCCGCCATCATCAGCGGGGTCTGTTCGCCCGACGCCGCGCCGCGTCCGGCTCCCGCCGCCGGCGCGGTGGCTTTCGGCGTGCGTGCGTTCGGATCGGCGCGCCTGGCGAGGAGCGCGCGAACGAGATTCATGTCGCCCGCCTGCGCCGCCAGATGCAGCGTCGTGTTTCCGGCGCGATCGCGCACGTTGAAGTCGGCGCCCGCCTCGAGCAGCGCAAGCGCGGCGGCCGTGTGCTTGTACTGCATGGCCACGATGATCGGTTTGGCGCCCGAGAGCAGCGTGACGTCCGGATTGGCGCCGGCCGCGAGAAGCGTCTTGATCGACGCCATGTCGTCTTTGATAGCGGCAAAGACGAGCGGCGTAAAACCGGTCCTCGACGCGGCGTTCACGTTCGCGCCCATGGTCACCAGCCCGGCAACGACGTCGCCGTGCCCTTCGGCGGCGGCCCACATCAGGGCGGTCTGGCCGCCGCGCGGTTCTGCGGCGTTCACGTCGGCGCCGTGGTTCGCAAGATGCCGCACCGTATCGAGACTTCCGGCTCCCGCCGCAATCATGAGCGCCGTCTCGCCGTTCCAGCGCGACGCGCGCGCGCTTCCGCCGGCGGCGATCAATCGCTGGACGAGGGTGGCGTCTCCGTTTGCAGCGGCCAGCGTCACGGGCGTTTCGCCGTACTCGTCAACCGTGTCGGCGTTCGCCCCGGAGTCGAGCAGTGCCTCCGCCATGCTCCGTTGGCCGAGGTGCACGGCCCATGCGAGCGCGGTCGCCCCGTCCGGTTGTGTGGCGTTCACGTCGGCGTGGGCCTGGAGCAATGCCGCGAATGCTTTCTGATCGCGGCGTTTGACGGCTTCCACCAGGCGGACGTCGCGCTGCTGCGCGTGGGCAGGCTGCTGCGGCCATGGCAGGAGACAACAGACGCCGAGGAGCAGCAGCGTGCGGCGCATGAAGTTTACAGGGCGGTCAGCCGCCCCGTGCTGTCTCCAAACCCGTCGATGTGCGGCATGCCTGCCAGATCGAACATGTTCAGGAACAGATTGTTCAGCGGCGTTTCCTTCGGATACACGAGGTGCCGGTTGCCTTTCAGCTGTCCGTTGGCCCCTCCGGCGAGCACGATCGGCAAATCGTCGTGCGTGTGAATGTTGGATTCACTGAGACTGCTGCCGAACAGCACCAGCGAGTGGTCGAGCAGCGTGCCATCGCCGTCGGGCGTCTCCTTCAGCTTCTCGAGCAGGTAGGCGAACATCGCCACGTGGAGCTCGTCGATCTTGATCAGCTTCTCGACCTTCTCGGGATCGTTCTGATGGTGCGAGATGGAGTGATGGCCGTCGGAAATCCCAATCTCGCGATAGGCGCGGTTGCTGCCGTCGCGGCCGAGCATGAACGATGCCACGCGCGTCATGTCCGTCTGCCAGGCGGCGACCTGCATGTCGATCATGAGCTTCGAGTACTGCTCGTAGTCGTCTGGAATCGCGCCGGGCCGATCGATGTAGGGCAGCGGGATCGTGGCGCTTTGCTCCTCCGCGCGTTGAATCCGCCGCTCGATGTCGCGGACGGCCTCGAGGTATTCCTCCAGCTTGAGTTTGTCGCCGGCGCCCAGTCGCATGCGGAGCCGCGAGAGACTGCCCGTGACGTAATCGAGCACGCTCTTTTGCTTCTCGAGCCTCGCCATGCGGTCCGCCACATCCGTGCTGTCGCCATCGCCAAACAACCGCTCGAAGACGGTTCGCGGGTTGATTTCGGCGGGCAGCGGGCTGGTGGATCCACGCCACGACATGGACATGTACGCGCAGGTGTACCCGGAGTCGCAGTTCCCGGCGAGCGGCTGCGGCTCCAGCCCGAGCTCGAGCGACGCCAGCTGCGTGTACTTGCCGAATTCCTTTGCCGCGATCTGATCGGCGGAGATCCCGAGATGGAAATCGGCGCCGCCGGTTTTGCGCGGGTGGACACCCGTCAGGAATGTCGCCGTGGCGCGGGCATGATCGCCCGGGCCGTCGCCGAGCGCGCGCCCGTTCACCTGCGCCAGCCCGCTGAACACATTGAGGTGCTCACGGAACGGCTCGAGCGCCTTCATCGTCGGACTGAACTCGACATTCGCGCCGGCGGCTCTTGGCGTCCACATGAACGGCCGTGGGCTCTTCTCGGACGCGCCGATGATGCCGTTGGGCGTGTAGACGTAACCCAAACGAACCGGCGACTTCGACGGACCGAACGCGGACACCCGCGGGACCATCGAATCCAGCAGCGGGAGCGCCATCGTTGCGCCCAGACCTCGCAGGAACGTACGCCTCGGCAGGGTGCGGTTGAAGGTGGTCATGAGTCCGACGGCCTCCTCATTTGAAACGGCGTGCTCTTCACAATAGCCAGAATCCACGACGAGATTCGGTGATTATCGCGCGCCGCCAGGCGATTGATCGAGCGAATCGTCGGATAGTCGTAATACTCGACGCCACGTCCGAGCGCGTACGTCAGCAGTTTTTCCGTGGCCGTCCGCAGGAAGTCGTCACGGTACTTTGTCAGGATCAGCTGGCTGAGCCCGGCGGGCCCCTGGAACTCGGTACCGTCGGGCAGCTTGCCGCTCGCGTCGATCGGCGCGCCCGCGTCCTCGCCGCGCCACCGGCCGACGGCGTCGTAATTCTCCAGCGCAAACCCGATCGGGTCCATCCGGGCGTGGCAAGCGGCGCATGTCGGGTTGACCCTGTGCACCTGCATCTGCTCGCGCATGGACAGCACTTTGCCGTGAGGCGCCGCCTTCAGCTCCGGAACATCGGGCGGCGGGGGAGGCGGCGGCGTGCCGAGCAGATTCTCCAGAACCCATTTGCCTCGCTGCACGACCGATGTCCGGTTCGGATAGGACGTCACCGTCAGCACGCTGCCCTGCCCGAGCAGCCCGCGCCGGTTCACGTCGGCGAGCGTGACGCGGCGGAACTGCGAGCCGTACACGCGCGGGATGCCGTAGTGCTCGGCCAGGCGCTGGTTGACGAACGTGTAGTCGGCCGTGAGCAGATCCAGCAGGCTGCGATCCTCGCGGAAGATGCTCGAGACAAAGAGCGACGTTTCGGTGAAGAACGACTGGCGCAGCGCCTCGTCGAACGGGAACACGACCGGATCCGGCTTTACCGTGTCGACGTTCCTCAATTGAAGCCATTGGCCCGCGAAATTCGACACGAGAGCCTCGGCGCGCGGGTCGTCGAGCATTCGCCGCACCTGACGCTCGAGTACTGCCGGATCTCTGAGCCTGCGGCGCTCGGCCAGGTCGAGCAGTTCGGCGTCGGGAATGCTGCTCCACAAGAAGAACGACAGTCGCGACGCGAGCTCGACGTCGCTGATGCGATACGCCGTGCCGGCCGCGGCAGCCGGAGGATCCTGCTCGATGCGGAACAGGAATTCCGGCGACACGAGCAGCGCATCGATGGCCGCCTGAATACCGCTCTCGAAATCGCCCGACTCCGCTTCGCTTCGTCGGGGCTCGCCGGAGCCTTGGCGAAGGCGGCCGGCTCCCCGGCCCTTCTCGTAGAACGCGTACAGCGGCTGGATATCGGCGCCCGTCACCGGACGCCGGAACGCGCGATGCGCGAGCGTTCGGAGAATGGTCCGCGCGCATTCAGGCTCCTGCGCCGGTCCTGCGGGGTGGCAGACAAAAATCGCGCGGCGGCTCGGCGTGTCTCCGCGCCCGGTCGGCTTGTAGGGACCGCCGACGATCAGCTTGGTGACGTCCGGCGTCCCACGCACGTCGAAGCGTTTCAGGCGCGCGCCGTTCAATCTCAGGTCTACGGGCGCGGGAATCTGGGACGCGCCACTGCGCCCGCCCGCGCCATCGCCTCCGCTTGGCGCGTCGCTTTCGTTCTTCAGATTCTCGCGTGGCGACGTGACGCCGACCGTATGCAGTCCCGCTGTCACCGCGACTCGTATCTGGTAGGGATCGATCTCCGTGTCGTCCGCGGCGCGTTGAACGCCCGCCAGCCGAATCTTGAAGACATAGTCGGCGTCGAGCGGAAAATAGTGCCTGACAGTGATGCCCGCGCGGGAGTCGAACGGCAACTCATCGTTCAGCTGCTCGTTCCGCGAGCCCTTGAGGGGATCGCGTTTCGCGTCGTAGATCTCTTCGACCGGCTTCACCGTGAGATCGCCGACGGCCAGCCGGCTGATCTTGTGCGCGGCGGACATATACCGATCGAGCAATGCCGGCGACGTCGACAGCACGGCCGCGATGTTGTCGAATCCGTAGCCGGAATCGTCGACCGGCAGCCATTCGCCGGGACGAATATCAACGGCCAGCAGGTCGCGGACGGCGTTGCTGTACTCCGCGCGATTCAGGCGATGCACCGGGGCGCGCCCTGGATTTGGATGAGAAACCGCCGCGCTATCCAGCGTCGTTTGCAGATATGTCACCAACGATTCGGCGAGGTGCGAATCGGGCCGCGAGCGGACAGTCGCGGGCGGCATCTCGCCGGATCGAAGCTTCCGCGCGACCTTTTCCCAGACGTCAGCGTGTTGCGGAACGTTCTCGAGGTCGAGCGCCTGGAGCGAGAGACCAGCCGTCTTGAGGCGGTCGTTGTGGCAGGTGACGCAATAGGTGGCGACGAGACCCGCGGAGTCGGCCGCGGGGCGGGCGGGGATCTCCTGCCGACGGCTGGGCACCGCTCCGCCGAGTGCAAAAGACGCCGCTATCAGCCATACGAGCGGGGTACGCACGTGTATTCGGTCCGCCGTAATTATACCGTTCAGGGGGGATGAAAAAGGAGTCGCGATGTCGCCAGCGCATCAGGCAGAATGGCCCGAGGGATGACCCGAGGAATGTCGCGCGCATCAATCGCCGCGCTCTTGTTCATCAGCTGCATCGCCTCGTTATCTGGCGTTCAGACCTCCGTCCCTCCGACACCCCAGGCGGTCCTCGACACGTACTGCATTACCTGCCACAACCAACGGCTCCGTACCGCCGGGCTTGCGCTCGACAGCCTTGATGTCACCAAGCCGGGAGCGAGCTCGGAAGTCTGGGAGCGCGTGATCGTCAAACTGCGGGCGGGCTCGATGCCGCCGCCAGGCAGGCCGCGGCCCGACGCCGCCACGTATGCGGCGGTGGCGAACTGGTTGGAGACGGAAATCGATCGCACATGGGCGGCGCGTCCGACATCAGGCCCTGCCAACGCGGTACACCGGCTCAATCGCACGGAATACAGCAATGCGGTGCGCGACCTGTTCGCGTTCGATCCGGTGAGCTTTGACGTGAAGCCGCTGCTGCCCGGTGATGAGACCGCGGATGGAAGCTTCGACAACTTCGCGGACTCCCTCTCGATTTCGACGGCCCACCTCGAGCGCTACCTGTCGGTTGCGCGCGAGGTCACGCGGCGCGCCACGGGGCTGCCTCCCAAGCGTCCGAAGCTGGAGACGTTCGAAATCCCGCTGCACGTGATTCAAACCGATCGGCAGGGTGAAGACCTGCCGCTCGGATCTCGAGGCGGTCTCGCAATCCGTTACGACTTTCCGGCCGGCGGCGAGTACCTGATCAAAGTTCGTCTCCAACGGCAGTATCAGGATTACCTCAAGGGCATGGGGTGGCCGCAGCAGCTCGACATCCGCCTCGATAACAAGCTGCTCAAGCGGTTCATCGTCGGAGGCGCGGCCAAAGGCAGGCCAGCCGCATCCAGTTACGCCGGAGATGGAGAACCAGGCTTTGCCGGCGACGACTCGTGGGAAAAGTACATGCAGGTCGGCGGAGACGCCGGCCTGGAGGTCCGTCTTCCCATCGATGCCGGTCCGCACATCGTCGGCGTATCGTTCGTACGGGAGCTGTGGGAGCCGGAAGGCGTGCCGCAGCCGCTGCAACGCGGCCGGGTCATCACCGACGACCAGGTGTACATGGATTACGCGAGCGTCGGCTCCGTTCAGATCGGAGGACCGTACACGCAATCCGGAACAGCGGCACAGACGCCGAGCCGCCGTGCGATCTTCACCTGTCAACCGAAGCGTGCAGCCGACGAGCGAGTCTGTGCCACGACGATTCTTTCAAGAATGGCGCGGCTCGCGTATCGCCGTCCCGTGACGAACCGGGATGTACAGACGCTGCTCGACTTCTTCGACAGTGGACGACGTGAGGAAGGAGAGTTCGACGGCGGCGTTCAATTCGCTCTCGAACGGATGCTCGTCGACCCCGACTTCCTTCTGCGCGTGCATCCGCCTGCGCACGACGCCGTTCGGCGCGAGATCGAAGTTGCGTCTCGCTTGTCGTTCTTCCTGTGGAGCAGCATTCCCGACGATCGCCTCCTGACGTTGGCCGAGCATGGGCAGCTCACCAGCCCGGCCGTCCTCGAAACGGAAGTGCGGCGGATGCTTGCTGACCCGCGTGCGGCCGCCGCGCTCGTCAACGGATTCGCCGCGCAGTGGTTGAACCTCCGCCGCGTCGACGAAGTCGTGGTCGATCCGGAGCGTTATCCAAACTACGACCTGAGCCTCATGCAGGCTCTGCGCACGGAAACAGAGCTGTTCGTCGGCAGCACGATACGCGAGGATCGGACCATCGTCGATCTGCTGAACGCCAACTACACGTTCGTCAACGAACGGCTGGCGCGGCACTACGGCATCCCAGGCGTGTACGGCAGCCGATTTCGTCGAGTGCTGCTGCCGAACCACGATCAGCGCGGCGGACTGCTCGCGGAAGGCGCGCTGCTCGCGACGACGTCGTATCCCGATCGCACGTCGCCCGTCCTGCGTGGAAAATGGCTCCTGAACAACATCTTCGGGCTGCCGGTGCCTCCGCCTCCTGCCGGCGTCGACACGAACCTGAATCCGACGCCGGGCGGCCGGCCGGCGTCGATCCGCGAGCGGCTGGCCGAACATCGGAAGAATCCGTCGTGCAACAGCTGTCATTCCGTCATCGATCCGCTGGGGTTCGCGCTGGAGAACTTCGACGTGATTGGCGGCTGGCGCACCGTTGACGAATCGGGCAGACCGGTCGACGCGAGCGGCACGACGGTGAGCGGCGCCAAGGTCGAAGGCCTGTCGGGACTGCGCGCCTTCCTGCTGGAACAACCGGAGCAGTTTCCCCGAACCGTGACCGAGAAACTGCTGGCCTACGCGCTCGGCCGACGGCTCGAGTACTCCGATCGGCCGGCGGTGAGAAGCATCGTTCGCGACGCCGCGAAACACGACTACCGCTGGTCGTCGATCATTCTCGGAATTGTTGAAAGCCCCGCGTTTCTCATGAGATAAATCGCCATGCCATTCCTCACCGTGAAATCGTTGCCGCGGCGGACGGTGTTGCGAGGCCTCGGCGCGACCGTCGCGCTGCCGTTCCTCGATGCGATGGTGCCTACGTTCTCCCTGCGCGGGCAGGCCGCCGCGAGATCCGTGCATCGGTTCCAGACCTTCTACGTGCCGAACGGGATGGCCATGGAGTACTGGTCGCCGAAAGGGGAGGGGAAAGCCTTCGACCTGACGCCCATCCTGGAACCACTGGCGCCGTACCGCGATCAGATGCTCGTCCTCTCGGGCATCAAGGCGAATTGGAATTACATCCACGCGGGCGCCTCCGGATCGTTCCTGACCGGCACGGTTCGCGGCGGACGCAACGAGATCGAAATCGTCGCGGACGTGTCGATCGACCAACTGCTCGCCAGGCACTTCGCCCGCAAGACACAAGTGGCGTCGCTCGAGCTGTCGATGGACGTGCCGGCCAATGCGGGGGCCTGCACCGGCAATCTAAGTTGCGTGTACACGCATACACTCTCGTGGCGCAGCCCCACGCAGCCCCTGCCGATGGAGTGGAATCCGCGCGCGGTGTTCGAGCGGCTGTTCGGCGACAGCGGCAGCACGGACCGGAGCGCGCGCGAAGCCCGCCTGCGTCAGCACAAGAGCATTCTCGACTCGGTGACGGAGAAGCTGGCAAGCCTGAGGAAGGATCTCGGGCCGCAGGACCAATCCAAGGTGGACGAGTACAGCGAGGCGGTTCGGGATGTCGAGCGACGCATTCAGAGAGCGGAGGAGCAGTCGGACCTGGAGCTGCCGACGCTGGAGCAGCCGCAGGGAGCGCCGCCCGTGTTCGAGGATCACCTCGCGCTGATGTTGGATTTGCAGCGACTTGCCCTCCAGTCCGATCTCACGCGCGTCGTCACCTTCATGCTCGGCAAGGAGCAGAGCGCGAGGCCGTATCCGCAAATCGGTGTGCCGGAGGCGCACCATCCGCTGTCGCATCACAACGATGTTCCCGAGCTGATCGCGCAGCTGGCGAAGATCAACCGGTATCACACGCAGTTGTTCTCGCAGTATCTGGTCAAACTCCGCGCGACGCCCGACGGCGACGGTTCGCTGCTGGATCACATGACGATCCTGTATGGCTCGGGCATTTCGAACAGCACGCGGCACTCGGGTGACAACCTGCCGCTCCTGGTGATGGGCGGCGGTTCGGGCGCGCTCAAAGGCGGCCGACACCTTACGTATAGCGACAAGCCGACGATGGCCAATCTGCTGGTGACGCTGATGGACAAGATGGGCGTACCGGTGGAGAGAATCGGCGGCAGCACCGGCAAGCTGCCGCTCGACACGCTGTCAGGCATGTAGGCATGGCGTCAGCTGCGCCGGGAGCTCGATGCGAAGTCTGATTGCGCTCGTTGCTGTTCTCTCGATCGGCGCCGCTGGGGGACCGCCGCAGCTCGTCGACGCGGCGAAGAACGCCGACACGGAGACGTTGCGCGTTCTGCTGCAGAAAAACGTGAACGTCAACGCCGCTGACGTGGACGGCACCACCGCTCTGCATTGGGCGAGTTATCACGATGATGCCGAGAGCGCAGACCTGCTGATCCGGGCCGGCGCCAGCGTGAACGCGGCGACGGATCTTGGCGTGACGCCGCTCTGGACCGCCAGCCTCAACGGAAGCGAGGCGATGGTCCGCCGACTGTTGGAGGCCGGCGCCAACCCGAACATCGCGCTGCTTCTCGGAGAGACGCCGGTGATGGTCGCCTCCCGCTCCGGCAATCCCGCCGTCGTCGAACAGTTGATCGCGAAGGGTGCCAAGGTGAACGCGCGCGCGGCGCGCGGTCAGACTGCGCTCATGTGGGCCGTGTCGCAGAAGCATGCCAACGTGGTGACGGTGCTGCTCGCGCACGGTGCGGACCTCCAGGCCCGGTCCGATGTCTGGAGCGAAGTGATGGCGGTTTCGCCGCACGGTCATCCCGACTACAACCGCGCCATCCCGCACGGCGGCGACACCGCGCTGATGTTTGCGGCACGCGCTGGCGATCTCGCGTCCGCGAAGCTTCTAGTGGCCGCGGGCGCCAACGTCGACGATGCGGATGCGTGGGGCGTCAGCGCAACGGCGCTCGCAGCGCATTCCGGCTATGACGAGCTGGTCGAATTCCTGCTCGAGTGTGGCGCCGACGCCAATGCGGCGAAGGCGGGGTTCACTGCGCTGCATGCGGCGATCATGCGCCGGGACGAACGGATGGTGAGCGCGCTGCTCGCGCACGGCGCTGATGCGAATGCTCCCGTTCGGACCTGGACGCCCACCCGCCGCTCATCGAACGACTTCCATTTCGGTCCCGAATTGGTGGGCGCGACGCCGTTCTGGCTGGCGGCGCGTTTCAGCTCGCCGAGCGTCATGCGCCTCCTGGTGAAGCACGGCGCCAATCCTCTGTTCGTGCAGTACGGCGACCACGTCGTGGACGCGAAAGGCGGCAACGGATTTCAACACCGGGCGACCGTGACGACGACGGTGATGGCGGCCGTGGGGATGGGCGGCGGCGACGCGTGGATCCAACCCGACCGCAGCGAGCGCGAAGCGCTCGCACTCGAAGCGGTCAGGCTGGCCGTGGAGCTCGGCGTCGACGTCAACGCCGCCAACGTGGACGGCCGCACGGCGCTCGACGCCGCGAAGGCGCTGAAGTACGGGACGGTCGTCGAGTTCCTCGTCGAGAAGGGCGCCAGGCCCGGAACGAAATAGAGACATTTCATCTGGAGCGTTGACATGACCGCGGCCGCCAGGGTGTTTATCCCGCCATTCGTCATCGTGTTCGGCGGATTGACGATTGGGTTGATCGGCGCGCAGCAGCCGTCGCAACCACGGCCGTCCTTTACGACCGGGCAAGCGGAGGCTGGCCGCGCGGCGTACGACGCGAGCTGCTCGGGTTGTCACCTTCGCGATCTTAAGGGGGCATTCGAAGCGCCGCAGCTCGTCGGCTCCAACTTTCTCAATCAATGGGGCAACAAGCCGGTTGCCGAGCTTCACGCGTATCTGATGACATCGATGCCGCCCACCGATCCCGGCGGTCCCGGCAGTCAGACGATGATCAATATCGTTGCCTACATTCTGCAGGCGAACGGCGCTCCTGCGGGATCGCAGGCGCTCACGCCCCAGGCAACGGCAACGCTCCGTTCGGCCATCGGTTCTTCGACGCCCGCATCTGCTGCCACACCGCCGCCCGGCCAGCGAGGGGGCGGTGGCGGCGATCAGCAGCCCGCGCCTCCTTCCGCCCGCAAAGGTCTGACCGTGGCCGGAGAGGTCAGGAATTTCGTGCCGGTCACCGACGCGATGCTCCGCAAGCCGGATCCGGGCGACTGGCTGATGTTCCGCGGCAACTATCACGGGTGGAGTTACAGCCCGCTCAAGGAGGTCACCGCGCAGAATGTCGGCGATCTCGAGCTGGCCTGGGTGTGGGCGATGGCGGAAGGCGGCGCGAACCAGTCGCATCCGCTCGTGCACAACGGCATTCTCTATCTCCTCAATGCCAACAACATCGTCCAGGCGATCGACGCGACAACCGGGAACCTGATCTGGGAACAGCGCGCCGGACCCGAGCAACGTCCGGGATACGGCGGCCTTCGAAGCTTCTCGATTTCACAGGACAAGATTCTGTTCGCAGCAAGCGATGCGCGCATGGTGGCGCTCGACGCGCGGACCGGCCGGCTGCTGTGGGAAACGCGCGTCGGCGATCCCGACAAGGGGCATTTCGCGACCAGCGGATCGATTGCGATCAACGGCAAGGTGCTGCAGGGTCTCAGCGGATGCGCGCGGTTCACCGGCGAAGGCTGCTGGATCAGCGCGGTCGATATCGCAACGGGGAAGGTGGCGTGGAGGTTCAACACCATCGCGCAGGAAGGAACGCCGGGCGGGGACACTTGGGGAAAGCAACCCAATCTCTTCCGGGCCGGTGGAGAAACGTGGATTGCCGGCACCTACGATCCAGAGCTGAATCTCACCTACTGGGGAACGGCGCAGGCCAAGCCATGGGTGCCCGCCAGCCGCGGACTCACCGTTCGTGACAAAGTGCTGTACACGGGATCGACGCTTGCGCTCAATCCTGAGACCGGCAAGTTAGCGTGGTACTTCCAGCACGCGCCTGCCGAGTCGCTGGATCTCGACGAAGTGTTCGAGCGGGTCCTCGTGGACATCGGCGATCAAAAGGTACTGTTCACGGCGGGCAAAGCCGGTATTTTGTGGAAGCTGGATCGCCGAACCGGCCAGTATCTCGATCACAAGGAAACCGTCTATCAGAACGTCTGGGATCGCATCGATCCCAAGACGGGCACTCCGGAGTACCGCGCTGACATCATTGAGATGCGGATTGGGACATGGGTCCAGTCATGTCCCAGCACCGAAGGCGGGAAGAACTGGCAGGCGATGAGCTACAACCCGGACGCGGGCGTCGTCGTTCTTCCACTGAGTCAGTCGTGCATGGAGCTTCGCGGCCGACAAGTGGAATTCAAGGAAGGATCGGGCGGCACGGCCGGCGACCGGCGGTTCTTCGAGATGCCCGGCAGCGAGGGCAACGTGGGCAAGCTCGCCGCCTACGACGTGAAAACGCTCCAGGAAGTCTGGAGCTACGAACAGCGACCCTCGTATCTCACCGGCGTCCTCTCGACGGCAGGTGGCCTCGCGTTTGTCGGCGATCTCGATCGATTCTTTCGGGCGCACGACGTTCGGACCGGCAAGGTGCTGTGGCAGGCGCGACTCGGCACATCCGTTCAGGGCTTCCCGATTGCATTCTCCGCGGGTGGACACCAGTACGTGGCGGTGACGACGGGTCTTGGCGGTGGGAGTCCGCGAAACGTGCCGGCGGTCGTGAGTCCGGAAATCCAGTATCCGAATACCGGACAAGCGCTCTACGTGTTCAGGCTGCGCGAAAAGAAGTGATCGCCCAGCACAGGATGCGGCTACGGTAGCCGGCAGATCCAACCGCTCGCGGCGTCGCAATACCAGAGGACGCCGTTGCGGATGTCGAGTCCGTGCGGCTCAGGATCTGTCTTCGTCAACTGGATCGTCGCGACCGGCCTGCTATCCGTGGGATCCAGCTTGTAGATGATCCGCCCGTCGGATTCGACGCACCAGAGAAAACCGTTGTCCCACGCGAGTCCATGCGTGCGTACACCGGGTGCCGGAATCGATCGAACGATTTCGCCAGTCTCAGGCTCCATCAGGAAAAGCTTGCCAGAAGCGGGAACGGCCATCCAGTATTTGCCGTCCACCCATTTCAGACCATGAGCGCCTGATGGTGTCGATCTCGGTGTGATGTTTCCGTACAGGCCGGAGCCCGGCGTCACCCAGGACTTCAGCGTCTTGCCCGTCTTCGGATCGACCTTCAAGGTTCGCGGCGGCTTCGCCGGATCGGTCATTTTCGTGGAGGCGATCCAGAGCGCGCCATTGCCATACGTAATTCCGCTGCCGTGAATCGATTCGGTCTGAAGCTCCTGAATGATGGAGCCGTCTTCCGGTCGCACCTTGAAGGCCTTGTTGGGATCAACCTGATCGAGCACCCACAGGCCGTCTGAGACGAACTGGAGGTCGTTGGGCTGTTTGCAGCCGGCGATCGTGTAGAGTTTTTCGACGCGTTTGGTGATGACCGGGAGGTCAAAGCACCCCAGCGCGGCTGCCGCGCGGGCGGCCCCGGCAACCGCCAGCGTGCGGGAAGCTGCCGCCAGACCCGCGATACCCGCGAGAAATGCGCGGCGCGAAACCTCACCCTCTCTCGCCATACGCTCCCCCTTTCAGACAGCGCCAGAAGTATATCTGCGAATATTCTCCGAAATCTGACCAATCCGCAGGCAGCATGCGTCAGATGGATCGGAGTGTCCTGATCGGCTTCAGCGGAACGGAGTGCTGGACCATATGCAATTTGGAACAGCCAAGCCATTGAGTGGAGTGATAAGGTCTTCCGTCGCGGGCGTTCGCGCTGCTCCTGGTGAGCCGACAGTCATCTCGATGAAGAGGAGTCTGACAATGACGACGATCCACGAGTCCGGCAAAGCCGTGTGGGCGCGGCAATGGTTGATCTCCGGCGTGGTAGCTCTGATTTCGATGACAGGCGTCAATGCCGCATTCGCTCAGAGCGTCTCGTCGGGCACCATCGAAGGGACGGTCAAGGATCAGTCCAACGCCGTTCTGCCCGGCGCGACCGTCACGGTGACCAGTCCTCAACTGCAGGTCGGGCAACTCGTTCAAGTGTCCGACACGGCAGGAAACTACAAGTTCGTCGACCTGCCGGCTGGCACCTATCGCCTGAAGGCCGAGCTTCCCGGATTCTCGACGTCGGTTCGCGAAGAGCTGCGCCTGACGGTCGGCTTCAACGCGCGCATCGATGTCACCCTGAAGCTCGGTGCGATGGAAGAGTCGGTCACCGTCAGTGGTCAGAGTCCGGTTGTCGACGTCACGAGCACGACCGCCAGCGTCGCATTCACCAAGGAAGTTCTCGATTCGATTCCGCGCGGCCGCGACTTGCAAAACGTGTTTGCCATGGCGCCCGGGGTCACGCAGGCGGTTGCGGACGTCGGCGGCAGCACGATGGCGCAGCGCCAGAACCTGTCCAGCTACGGCGTGTTGTCCCAGCCGAAGCTCCAGGTTGAAGGCATGAACATCACGATGGGCGCAGACCAGAACACGGCTATCTATTTCAACGACAGCACGCTCGAAGAGGTGCAGATCAAGAGCTCGGGCAACGACGCCGAGGTGTCCGTGCCGGGTATTTCGATGGTGGCGATCATGAAGTCGGGTGGCAATACGTTTCACGGTGTCTACCAGGCCTCCACGGAATCGCCGAAAGTCCAGGCCGACAACCTGGACGATGCCCTGCGGAAGCAGGGGCTCACCGCCACGTCGCCGCTGAAGAACTTCTACGACGTATCCGCGGATCTCGGCGGCCGGATCGTCCGCGACAAGCTGTGGTTCTACGGCGCGTACGGGCGGCAAGCCAAGAAGGAAGGCGTGCTCGGGTTCGCGTCTGGTCCGGGCCCCGACGGCAAGTACCTGACCAGCGACGACCCGCTTGCCAACGCAGAGACGTCGCTTTCACAGATATCCGCGAAGCTGTCCTACCAGCTCTCGACGAACAATCGGCTGGTCTACGCGTGGCAGCGCGGCACCAAGGCGCAGCCGCAGAACAACGCCGGCCGGTTCACCCCTCTTGAATCGACGAGGGACTACAAGAATCCGACGGCGATTCAGAAGATCGAGCTCCAAAGCATGATCAATCCGCGGGTGCTCGTGAACGCCGTCGGCGGCTATAGCGGGTACGTGACGGATTACGACGCGGCCCGCTCGTACGCCCGTGCGGATGCTCCGCCCCGTCAAGACCTCGCGACGACGCTGAACACGGGCTCGGCCCCGCTGCACCAGAACAAGACCCGCGATCGCTTCCAAACCGACGACAGCATCAGCTTCTTCCCCGAACGATCGTTTGCCGGCAAACACGAGCTCAAGACCGGCGTCAGCATCTATCTCGACAAGAGCTCGGACGGGTATTCGAATAACCTGGCCTGCAACTGCATCCTGTACACCGATACGATCGGCGGCGTCCCGGGTACGGCATCGCAAATCCGGATCTACAACACCCCGGTCGTTCCAGCAGACCACGACAACACGTACGCGTGGTACCTGAAGGACAGCTGGCGGGCCACGCGGGGACTCACGGTGAATCTCGGTGTCCGCTGGGAGCGGCAGCACTCGTTTCTGCCAGCGCAATCCTATGCGGGCGCGCGTGATTGGCCGACGATATTCCCGGCGGGATCCTTCCCGCAAATCGAGGTGCAGACGCTCACTCGTACGGTGCCTCGTGCCGGCGTAGCCTGGGATCTCGGAGGCAAAGCGGTCGTGAAGGCGACATTTGGTCTCTACAACTACCTGCTCGGGGACACCTACGCCGACGCCTTCAACAGAAACGCCACCGCGAACGCGGTATTCAATTGGCACGATCTCAACGGCGACAAGCTGTACCAGCCTGGCGAGGTGAACCTCGATCTGACCGGTACCGACTACAAGAGCATCACGGCGGCCAGCAACCAGATTCTGAATCCGAACCTGAAGTCGCCGGACATCTGGGAAACCACGGCGAGCTTCGAGCGTGAGCTGGCGGCAAATATGGGCATTCGCGTGATGTACGTCCGTAAGGTCGTCTCCGGTTCCATTGTCAACTCCACGAACTCGACCGTCAGTATCAATACTCTGCGACCCTATAGCGCCTGGAGCGTCCCGATCACGCGCCGCGATCCAGGCCCAGACGGTATCCTCGGCAACACAGATGACGCGGGGAAGGTGACGCTCGCCGACTACAGCGCCGCCTACAGAGGCGCCGGATTCGTCAACACGCAAATCGTCAACGCCACCAACACGGATCGTTTCCACTCGGTCGAGACCACGCTGACGAAGCGGTTCTCGTCGAGGTGGACGGGCCAGGTGTCGTACTTCGCGGTGAAGAATCACCGGTGGCTCGCCTCGGTGTTCAACAGCCCGAACGATCAGTTCTTTCCGATCGACGAAACGTGGTCGTGGGCCGGCAATGTCACGGGCAGCTATCGGCTGCCTGGAGACGTCTCGGTCTCCGGATTCCTGCAGAGCAAGAACGGCGTGAAGGGCCAGAGAACGTACAATTTCCGGCAGGTCGACCCGGATGGCGGCCCTGCCATCGCGCAGAACGGAAACACGACGCTGCGGCTCGAGCCTTACGGAAAGGAAAAGCTTTCGGCGCAGAATATTCTGAACCTGCGCGCCAGCAAGGATTTCAGCCTCGGCGGCGGGCGGCGGCTCGATGTCGACGTGGATGTCTTCAACGTGTTGAATGCCGCGACGCCAACCGCGGCGAATTTCCAGTCGGGGCCGTCATTCGGCTATGTCACCGGCGTCATCCCGGCTCGTATCGCACGCCTGGGCGCGCGTTTCCTGTTCTGATATGTCGTCGTGATCGACGTGCGAGTCCCGTTTTTTTGGAGGGGCAGATGAGCCTGAAGAGATCGGTCGTGTTCGCCGGCGTTGCGGCTGCGGCCGTGGCGGCGGCGGGTGTGCTGCCCTCGTCGACCTCGACCCGTTCGCCCATCCGCGTGTTGTTCGCCGAAGCACTGAACTGCAACCTGTCGGAATACAAGGCCGCGCAGGGTCTGACGGCCGTCATCGATCAGGACGCACTCGTGGTGTCGTGGACCGGCCAGAACGGCGCCGATGTGCGCGCGCGGTACGCGATCGACGCCGGCCAGCCGCTGATTCGCGATCTGGCGGTCAAGAAGACCGGCGGGCAATGGACGACGCTCGGCAAGAATCTCACGCCGGAATATCACGTCGTCAGCGGCGTTCGCCGCATGGCCGACGATCAGGCGAACCCGCTGAAGGCAGCCGGCATCGAGCTGACCGAAGACGTGATCAACAAGAACCGGTGGTACGCGTTCTGGGACGCGCCGCTCGTGATGCCAGGGTCGCAGGAAATGCAGGACGAAGCGGCATGGCGCCGGTCCCAGCAGTCTCAGCAGGCCGGTGGCGGGCGTGGCGGGCGGGGCCAGGCTCAGAACAACGACTCGCTGATACCAAACCGGACGCTGGGTACGCCGCGCACGCCGTCCGAGATTCGGCGCGCCGACTCGTCGTTCCACACCACGTCGTGCAGCGTGAAAACCGACGGCGCGAGCCTCATCGTGACGTTCCCGGGATTGTCGATGGGTATCTTCTCAGGCGACCTGCAGTTCACCATGTACAAAGGTACCAACCTGGTGCGGATGGACGCGGCGGCCAAGACGAACGAACCGTGGGTGGCCTACAAGTACGATGCGGGGCTGAAAGGATTCTCGACCGACCTCACGCCGCGCGTCACGTGGCGCGACACCGGCGGACATCCTCAGCTGCACCAGTTCGGAGGCGTGGTCAACACGACGGTCGCGCGCGTGCGGGCACAGAATCGACTCATCGTGGCCGAAGCCGGCGGCGGCGCCCTCGCGGCGTTTCCTCCACCGCACACCTTCTTTTTCACCCGCGAAAAGGACACGAATCTCGGCTACGTGTGGTATCGAAAAGATGCCGAAGGAAAGTTCGGCATCGGCGTCGGCATGCCCGAGCGTGAAGACGAGCCGCGCTACGTGCAGAATTTCGCGCTCTACAACGCGCCGCCAGGGACCGTGCAGAAGATGGGCGTGTATTTCTACGCGAGCCCCGATGCGGGCGAGCCTGCGCGGCAGGCCGTGCTGGCCTTCACGCACGGCGATGCGTTCAAACCCCTTCCCGGTTACAAGACGTTCGTGAACCACTTCCATCTCGACTTCACCGGGCGGCAGCGCGCATCCGGATCGCTCGACACGCCGTTCCAGGATCTGGTGGCGATGCGGTCGATCGGGCTCAACGTCGTCGGCCTGAGCGATTTCCATTTCGAGCTGCACCCGAATGACCCGGGCCCGCTGCGGCTGCCCGAGCAGAAGGACTATTTCGAGGCCTCGCGCCGCGCGTCGGACAAGGACTTCCTCGTGGTGCCGTGGGAAGAGCCGAGCGCCTACTTCGGCGGTCACTACAACATCCTGTGGCCGAAGGACGTGTACTGGACCAAAGTGCGGCAGGCGGGACAGCCGTTCGTCGAGGAGGTACCCGGGTACGGCAAGGTGTATCACACCGGCAGTGCCGCAGACGTGCAGGCCATGATGGATGCCGAGGGAGCGTACTGGTATCACGCGCACCCGCGCACGAAGAGCACCACCGGCTATCCGGATCTGATCTGGGACAAGCCGTACGTGAAGAACGATCGGTATCTGGGCGTGGCGTTCAAGCCCGGCATGGGGCAGGACAACTCGGAAGTGCGCATGTGCGACTGGCGCTGCTTCGACGCGATCGACACGATGAACAACATGTACGCGGGTCTCGGCGTCAGGCCCAAGTACGTGATTGCCGACATCGATACCTATAAGAAGGGACCCGAGGACGATCTCTACGCCAACTTCCCGGTGAACTACCTGAAGATCGACAGGACGCCCGGCCCGGAGGACGACTACAGCCCGATCTTGAAATCGCTTCGCGACGGTAATTTCTTCGCGACGACGGGCGAGATCCTGATCCGAAACTACAGCGTCGGCGGCACGGGGAATCAGCGAACGATTACCGCCGATGTCGACTGGACCTTCCCGCTGAATTTCGTCGAAGTCGTGTGGAGCGACGGCAAGAAGGTGGATCGCCAGGTGATTTCAGCCACCGAGCTGGCGCCGTTCGGCACGAAACATTTCTCGATTCCGTTCGACGCCACCGGCAAAGCGTGGGTGCGATTTGCCGTGTGGGACTCGGCCGGAGACGGCGCCTTCGCTCAGCCAGTGTGGGTGTCGCCAAAGACTGGTCAGACGACGAGCTCGAGGTAACCGGACATGAGATTGTTCCTCTATGCGGCGGTGGTGACCACATCGACGGCGCTCGCCGGGATGATATCGACCGCCGCGGTCACCGTGGCCGACGGCACGACGCTGCCCGCCGACGCGCTCAGCTGCGATCTGGCGCAGTACAAATCGAGTTCGGGCCTCACGGCGGCGATCGATCAGAACGTGTTGACAGTGGCTTGGATCGGCCAGAACCGCTCGGAGCTGCGGGCACGTTACGCGATCGACGGCGGGCAGCCGATCGTCCGCGACCTGGCGGTGCGCAAGGCGGGTGGCCCGTGGGTGACGCTGGGGCAGAACCTCACGCCCGAGTATCACGTGGTCAGCGGCATCCGCCGTATGTCGACGCAGCAAGCCGATCCGCTGAAGGCCGCCGGCGTGGAACTGACGCCGGAAGTGATTGCCAAGAACCGCTGGTACGCCTTCTGGGATGCGCCGCTGGTGATGAAGCCGGGCCGCGAAATCATCGGGCCGCCGCGCAGCGAGTCGGACATCAAGCGCGCGCGCGCGTCGTTTCACAGCACGTCATGCAGCGTGAAAACCGACGGCGCGGCGCTCGAGGTGACATTTCCGGGCCTGTCGATGGGCATCTTCTCCGGCGATCTGCGGTTCACCGTGTATCGCGGCACGAACCTGCTCCGCATGGATGCGCTCGCGAGCACGCGCGAGGAATGGATTGCCTACAAATATGAAGCGGGCCTGAAGGGATTTTCGACCGACCTGACGCCGCGCGTCACGTGGCGTGACACGGGCGGGCAGCCGCAGCAGTACGAATTCGGCGGCGTGGTTCAACGGACCATTGCGCCGGTCAGGGCGCAGAATCGGCTGCTCGTGGCCGAGGGCAAGGGCGCGTCGCTCGCCACCTTTACGCCGCCGCATACCTTTTTCTTCACGCGCGAGGTCGACATCAATCTTGGCTATGTGTGGTACCGGAAGGACTCGGCGACGACGTTCGGTTTCGGCATCCGGCAGGCGGACGCCGAGGAAAATCCGCAGTACGTGGACAACTTCGCCCTGTTCAACGCGCCTCCTGGCACCGTGCAGCACATGGGTGTGTATTTCTACGCCAGTCCCGATCCGGCTGAAGGAACGCGCCAGGCGGTGCTTCGGTTCACGCACGGCGACGAATTCAAGCCGTTGCCGGGCTACAAGACGTTCGTGAACCACTTCCATCTGCGGTTTACCGATCGGGTCCGCGCCTCGGGCTCGTTCGACACGCCGATGCAGGACCTGGCGGCGATGAAGGCGCTCGGCCTCAACATCATCGGCTTGAGCGACTTCCACGGCGACATGCACCCGAACGACCCGGGACCGCTGCGATTCAAGGACCAGAAGGACTACTTCGAGACCACGCGCCGCGCCTCTGATACCGATTTCCTGGTCACGCCTTGGGAAGAGCCGAGCGCGTATTTCGGCGGGCACTACAACATCATGTTCCCGAAACGGAACGTGTACTGGTCCAAGGTGCGCCAGCAGGGACAGCCGTTCACCGAAATCGATCCGGTGTACGGCAAGGTGTACCACACGGGCGATGCGGCGGACGTGCAGCGGATGATGGACGCGGAAGGCGCCTACTGGTACCACGCGCATCCGCGCACGAAGGGGACGACCGGTTATCCGGATTTGATCTTCGACAAGCCGTATGTGAAGAACGATCGATATCTCGGCGTCGCGTTCAAGCCCGGCATGGGCATGGATCTGTCCGAGGCGAAGATGTGTGAGTGGCGGTGCTTCGACGTTACCGACACGATGAACAACCTCTACGCGAGCTCCGGATTGAAGCCGAAGTACATCATCGCCGACATCGACACGTATCGAAAAGGACCGGAGGACGATACCTACGCGAACTTCCCGGTGAATTACCTGAAGATCGACAAAACGCCTGGGGCAGACGACGATGTCGGCCCGGTGCTGAAAGCGCTGCGTGACGGGAATTTCTTCGTGACCACCGGTGAGATTCTGATCACGAACTACTCCGTCGCCGGCGCCGGTGCGCAGCGATCGATCGGCGCGGACGTGGAATGGACGTTCCCGCCGTCGTTTGTCGAAGTGGTGTGGGGCGACGGTAAGAAGATCGACCGCCAGATTATCTCAGTCACCGACCTGGGCGCGTTCGGCACGAAGCACTTCGCGATTCCATTCGACGCGACGGGTAAATCGTGGGTACGGTTCGCTGTGTGGGATACGGCCGGCAACGGCGCGTTCGTGCAGCCGGTGTGGCTGAACGTGCCGAAGACGACCAGCGAGTGACGACGCTCGACCTGCGATTCGTCGGGAAGTCGATGCGCGGCGAACGCTGAGCTACAGCAGTTTTCGGTTGTCTGTAGTCAGGGGTGCGTTCGCTTTCAGGTGTCCGCTTCAGCGGTGTGGGCCGGGAGCGCATCTCGCTTGCGAGCCGTGGTCGACAGGCCGCCCACCTTCGCGCGGCCGCTTCGGCGTGCCTCGCCGTAGCTCGCGTGGCCTTCTGGCGAGCGGAGGCGGGAAAAACGCCGCTTCGATTCGCCTCTCGTGCCCGGCCGCGGCGGTCAGGGTTGTGGCGGCATCCGCGCACGGGAAGCGGCAGCGTCCGTGCCAATCCCACCAGACCAGCCGTCACCAGCAGACCGCCGCGATCCTCACTTCGCGGCGTTTTACTGGCATCACGTCGGCCTGTCTTTACGGCTCACTGCGCCGAGACGCGCTCCCGTCCGTGCCGTCGCTGAACGCGCCGGGCACGCGAACGCGCGCACCCGAGCGCGGTACGACGAACCCCCGTGCGCCACGTCGCAACGGGGAGACGTCTCCCGCAGCGGGCCGTGAGTCGGACCGGCGGGATCGCAGGAAAAACGGCGTGGAGTGAGGCCGTCGCGCCGGTCTGCTAATCAGTCACCCCGCCGCCGCGAGGTACGCCAAGCCTCGCGTGTTGATCGGAGCGATGCCACGAGTTGGTAGGACCGGCGCGCAGCGAAAGAGTTCGAACGGCACGACGTTTTTCCGGTCCGACGTGACGGCCCGCGAAGGGAGACGTCTGCCCGTTGCCACACAGCCACACGGGTAGTCGCGCTACACCGATACGAAAAACGCTCTAATTCACCGTCCAGAGCGCGACCGTCGAGATGTCCTTGACGACGATCCGGTTGCCGGAAATCGCCGGCGCGGGCCACGTGGCGCTGTCTGCCACCGTGTAGGTTTTCATCGGCTCGAATCCGCCGGGCGTGCTCCGCGCCACCATCAGCTCCGCGTCGTCTTTCAGCACGAACAGGAGATCGCCCGCGCGAACGATGGCCGCGTTGCCGGCCTGCCGCGGGCTCGATGTCCACAGCGTCTTGCCGGTCTTGGCGTCGGCCCAGAAGAACTGCCCGCTGTTCATCGCAGACATCGAGAACACGGCGTCGCCGACGATCACGGCGTTGCTGAACGACAAGGAGAGCTGCGGATTCTCCCACGCCAGGTCGGCAGCCCATTCGCCGTTCTGCTTCGAAACCGTGTACGCGGTGAGCGGTTTTCCCTGACCGGAGACGATGACCGTTTGTTGGCCGTACACGAGCGGCGTGATGGCGTTCGTAATTGAACGGGCGACGAACGGCGTGCGCCAGAGCAGCTGGCCGGTTGCCGCGTCCACGCCAACCAGGTTCTCCTGCGAAAACGTGATCACCTGACGGGTGCCGCCAATGGTGGCCACGATCGGCGAGCCATAGGCCGGCCCGTCGCCGTCCCAGCTCCATTTCACGGCGCCCGTCGCCGGATCGAACGCCGTCAACGCGCCCTGTTTGTGACCGCCGACGTGCAGGATTACTGCGCCGCGATCGACGAGGGCCGACTGCGCCGTGTGAAACAGCGGCTCCACGGGCGGGGCCGGTTTCTGCCACAACTGTTTTCCGGTACCGGCGTCGAAGGCGGTGACGATGCCGCTGATGCCCAGCGTGAAGAGCCGGCCGTCCGCGTACGTCGGCGTCGACTTCGGACCGGGGCCGTGGCGGGCGGTGGCCGGGTTCATCTTGAACGGCGCGGCATAGCTGGTCTCCCACACCACTTTTCCCGTGCCGGCGTCGATCGCCCGCATCACTTCGTTGTCCTCCTGACGCGAGAAGGCGTACACCCGATCGCCGACCACAATTGGCGTCGCGTAACCGGTGCCGACTTCGATCTTCCAGCGCTGCGTGAGCCGCTCGGGCCACGTCTTCGGCGCGACAAACGAGGTCAGCGTGCCGTCACGGCTCGGTCCGCGCCATTGCGGCCAGTCGGAGCCGGCGGTCTGTCCGCCGACCACGCCTGTCAATCCAGCGGCGGCGATAATTCCGGCCAGCGCGGCGTCTCTCAGTCTCATGATGTCCTCACAGCTGACCCCGCCATCTTATGCCAACACTGCGCGCGCTTCGTGTCGATCCGATCTCAGCGGTTAAATCGGAGTGACCCCGCAAAAAAAGTTTGAATCCAGGAATCGGGTACGGTGGCTGGCAGCTGACGCGGAAGGACGGCCTTGTGTACGTGTTCGGCCACCAGGCGCCGCTCCAGGCGATCCGCGATCGCTATGGGAACGAGACGAAGCTCACGTGGTCGTCCACGAACTTCTTCGGGGTGGGCACCGGGAATCTCATGCGCGTGACGTCACCGAGCGGCCGCTGGATCCAGTTCACCTACGACGGGAGCAATCGCATCACGCAGGCCGAGGACAACATCGGGCGCATCGTAACTTATATCTATGGCACGAGTGGCTTCCTCGCTGCGTATCGGAGAGCGGCATTGCTGCCGCTCTGTCTGCACATAATGCTCACGTGTTACAGGATGAAGATGAACCGTACCTGGAAGAGGTTATCCGTGCGATCCGGGTTGATCCCACGTAACGTCCGCTTGTTCTGATATTCCCCGATCATTTGAAAGCCGTTCTGCAACGGGACATTCACGAAGCCCACCACCCCTCGGACCTCGTTGTCCGCTTTGTCCTTTGCGGGGTCGAACCAGTCATACCGCACGCCCACGGTGGCGTATTGATGCACCGGCACGTCGACCTCCCCAAACGCTCCACGACTGGAAAAGGTGCCGCCGGCGGCGAGATTGTCGCGTCCCCACTGATACCCGCCAAGCAGCGTCGCTTTCGGCACGACCGGGTAGCTGCCGTATACGGCCACGCGATCGTACCCGTTTTGAAACAGCGTGCCGGAGGTGCCAACTGGGAGATCCAAATTGCCATGGTAGTAGAACAACGAAACTCCGCCGCCATCGTCAGTCAGGCGATGGTTGGCGAAGAACTGAAAGTCAGGGGTAGCCGCTGACGGCAGGCTCGTGCTTTTGGCCAGCGCACCGCCTTGCGACGGAAATGCTCTGAACGCGCCTTCCTCCTCGCGGATCACCAGCCCGTTGAAAATCGTCGCGCGAAGCGACGTCCGCTGAAGGTCGATGCCGAACTCGGCGCCGGCTTGGTCGAAGCCCCATGGGGTGAAGAAGGTCGTTTGATTGAAATTGGCCGCATTGGTCTGGAAGTACGGCCGACTGATCGAAACCGGGCGATCCGAGGCGCCGTATCCTTCGAAGGGATGGAAGACCCCGAAGCGGGTTGCGAAAAACCTTTTGTCGTTGCCGACGTTGATGCGCACGTAGGCATTTTCAACCTCGGCGGACTCTTCCGGCAGGAACGATAATTCGACAAGCGACGAGTAGTACTTATCGAACGAGCCAGTCATCGGGTAGAACGTAAACTCGTGAAACGTGAACTGGCTCTTGTGACTCGAGACCGGACCAATGTCGGTTTTGTTGCCATCATAGCGTGCTTGAATCCGGGCGGAGTTGTAATCGCCCAAATTGAACGGCTTGTCTTCAGGCTTGCCGATATCGTCGGGCATCCGCCAACCCGCGGCCCGAAACTTATAGCCAGTCTCGTTCAGCTTTGGAATTGTCGTGTGGCAGGTGGCGCATCCGACGCCCAATTTGCGGGCGAACATCGGCATCGCATTCGCGTCGGTAAACGCACCGCCCGCGCACACTAAGACCACTGCAATAATTGACAAGCGTCGCATACAGACTCTCCGTTTTCTCTCCGCCGAAGCGGCGTCCTGGGGGACGTAGGGCTCTCGGATGGACTGCGGGAGCAAGAACGTTGCCGGAGTCGATTCGTCTGCTCTAATCGGCCAAATCAGATGGGTGCCCGTGCGGAATGCTCCGAGGCGTGCCCACGGCGGTGATCGTCAGGTTTGACGCGCTGAAGTTTACGCAGCGCTGCGCGATTTTCACGAATTCCGGCTTGGCTGATGGATATCCGGCACCGGTTTCGGGGCCAGGTTCAGGACCTCTCTAGTTCCTCACGCGTCTGCGACGCGCCCGCGTGGTCATGAAACACGCTACAGTGTGCGGCGACGCTGGCGCAGAGGTCGGCTTGCCATTGGTGCTGACAGCCCGTTCTCTAGCAGGGTGCTGAAAAAGTGACTCGCGAGGGATCGACACCGAGATCCTCACGTACTACCATGCTCCCGACGTTTCTGAAGGGAGTGCCCGTATGCGTGGACCGGACGATCAGACCAGCGGCATGTTCAGTTATTTGT
>WNFV01000424.1_pt1 | contig 56488 bp, 75 predicted proteins | sample 5400101 | NCBI WGS metagenome assembly WNFV01 (sample SAMN13153361, study PRJNA577476) | soil metagenome | isolation source: 115 cm soil or saprolite under grassland replicate 1 | place: USA:California | collected 2016-06-15
TAACTTAAAGTCAAGTGGCAGACGTGCTTTTATCTCTCTCCGTGTCCAACTTGCTCACGATCGGCGAGGTTGCGCGCCGCAGCGGCGTCGCTTCGTCGGCGCTCCGCTTCTACGAGCAACGAGGCCTGATCACTTCCGAGCGGGCCGGCTCGGGCCACCGTCGCTACCCGCGGCCGGTGCTCCGCCGGATCGCCTTCATCGTCTTCGCCCAGCGGATCGGGCTGACACTCGAGGAGATCGGCGCCGAGCTCGCCAGGCTTCCTCCCCACCACGCGCACACCCGCCGCGACTGGTCCCGGCTCTCAGCCACGTGGACGTCGAGGATCGACGAGCGCATCGCCGAGCTCGAGCGCCTCAAGCTCGGCCTCACCGAATGCATCGGCTGCGGCTGCCTCTCGCTCGACCGCTGCCAGCTCGCCAACCCCGGCGACCGCGCCGCCCGTCTCGGCCCCGGCCCACGCTACTGGATCAGCGACCGGCGGCCGGGCTGACGCGCGATCGTCCGACGAGGGGCGACCACGAACGCAGCTGCACCAGACGACGACCGGCACCGGGCAGTGGTCGACGACGCTGCGCGACACGCTGCTGGGCAGCAGCGAACCAAGCCGTGTTCGACTCGGCCGCCCGACGACCACCGCGGCCGCAGACTCCGCCGCCGCAACCCGAACGATGGCGTCCGCACCGCGGTCTCCGGTCTCGAGGGTGAGGGGCTTCGCCGCCAGACCGGCGCGCCGGGCCAGACTCGTCCCTTCTTCGGCGACGGCTGCCGCCTCGCGCCGGGCTGCGACGCGCACTTCCTCGATTAGCTCCTCTCGCACGCGCTCGACGGATGTTGTACGAACCCGCTCTGCGGCTACTCCCAGCCATACGTAGAGGACGATGGCCGGCGGCCCGGGAAGAGCGTGCCCGCAGCGTCGATGGCTCGCGTGGCCACCGGGCGAGCCCTCGTAGCAGACGAGGATCGGCGGGCGCGACCTATTCATCTCCCTCGGCTGGATTGCCGCTCGAGCATCTCCTTCAGCTCTTGCTCATTTTTTGGCAGCTGCTTCCGCGCCTGGCGGCGGACGAGCGGAACGAGCAGCTTTCCGATCCCGTGCGCCTCGAAGTCGAGGGCGATCGTGATGCGCGACCGCTTGCCGTCATCGAGCGGCTCGATAGTGCCTTTGGCGATCGCTGTGAGCGGGCCGCCGACACCGCGCACCGCCCAAGTCCTCGGAGGATTCAGCTCCCCGTGCTCGCGGCGCCACTCAGGGCTACCCGCCAGCGCCTTGTCGCGCGGATGCTCAACGCCAGTGGCAGCGTCGGCAGCCCCCACGGCAGCATCAGGTGTTGGCAAAGAGGCCGGCGAGGCGGACGCCACCACAACATCCGCCTCGCCCGGAGGCCGCGCCCCGGCCGACGGCTGCGGCTTACGTCCGCCCGGACTGCCGGGTACGGGCGAACGATCCTGTGAAACTAGTTTGGGTCTGGCAGTCATTCCGTTCTCTCCTGGCAGTCGGTCGCCTCGTGATGGAGGCGGCGGTGGTCACTTACATCTCTTCTAGTGTCGCGTCACGTCCAAATGATCTTGCGCCGATCTGCGAGCGGACCTGAATGCGCGCACCGCAGCCGCGGCCAGCGCTTCGCCCCACTGCTCTTGCCAGCGAATCTCAATCCGGTCGGCGAGTGGCAACGTCGAGCGCCCGGGCTTGACCTTGCCAACCTTGTGGCCAGGCTTCACGAGCACGGCCTCGGTCACCGTGCCGATGACCTCTCGTCGCGCCTCGAGCGGCAGTTCCGACCATTCCTCAAGAAGGTTGAAGCGCACCGCATCCGGTTCCACCGTCGTGGAATGGCGCACGGCTTCGCGCGCATCGTCGACTGCCCGCTGACGCTGCGCCAGACCGGCGGCGTAGGCGTCCTTGCCGATGACGGAGATGAGCGTCTCGTCGCGATAGGCAGACAGCTCCGCCTCGGCAAGTTCGAGCCGAACGACCGCACCCTGATCGGCCGCACGCGGCTTGTTGACCAGCTCGACTGGCAACACCCGCAGCCGCGATAGGAATGCCTGCTCCACGTACTCGTCCGCAAGCCTCGTGCTGACCCGCGCCGGCCGCGTGCAGACACCGACGCCACGTCGACCCCTGCACCTGTAGGCGGAGTAACCGTGGCCGTCCGTTGTCCGTGTCATCAGCCCGTCGCAGGACGCGCACTTCGCGATCCCGGTGAGCAGCCGAGGGTTCGCCACGTAACGCCCGATCGTGATGTCGCGCTGGGCGCGCTCGAACAGGGCGCGCGGGATGATCGCCTCGTGTCGAGATCCGGCTTCGCCGTGCCCGATGTACGTCTCATTGGCGATCATGTTCGTCAGCGTCGTCTGCGGCCACGCGCCACCCTTGGGCCTCGGCGCAACCTCATCGAGCCACTTGCACAGCGCAAACCACGTTTCGCCGGCGGCGCGGCGCTCGAACAGCTCGCGCACGATCGGCGCAGCGTCAGGATCAGGCTCAAGGCGACGGTCGGCGTTCCGCCGGTAGCCAAACGGCGCCCGCGCTGCGTGCACACCGTTCTCGACGGCATGGCCGCGGGCAATGCGCCAGCCCTCCGCGAGACGTTCACGCTCCATCTGGGCCATGCGAATGACGAGGTCGCGGGCGAAGCGGCCCATCGGCGTTGTCGGATCAAAATCTTCGGCGGCGGAGACGATGACCTTACCCGCAGCCTCGAACTGCTCGATGACCCCGAGCGCGTCGCGGAGGTTGCGGCTGAAGCGGTCCAGTTTGGCGACGGCGATGCCATCCGCCCGGCCACTCATCACCTGCTCGACGGCGCGTTCCCAGCCGGGCCGCTTCAAGTTGCCGCCTGTCTCGTCGAGATCCTGGATCGGGGCGCCGACCACCTCATGCCCGCCGAGACGCGCCTTCGCCTTGATCTGCTCGGCCTGGATGTCGGGCGAGATGAAGCTAGCGCCGCTGCGGTCGCCTACCTGGCTGACCCTGATGTATGCGATGAGCCTCACCGGTACATAGTACCTTACTCTGTCGAGACCCCGGCGCCCGTGAGCACGAGGCAGGGCTGCGACTCTAGGATGAGCGTGGCGAGACGCTCCGCGGACATGCCTCAGTTGTATACGCGACTCTGCATCTGCGTTCTCGGCGTTCTGCTTCTGCCCTGGCCGGCACGTGCCCAGGCGCCGCGGCGTGCCGGGTCGGCGGGCGTGACCGTGGCGCTCCCGCCCGGATGGCACTCGACCCGCCCCGACCAGGGGCGAGTGACGAACCCGCTCACGCGTATCGTCGTGTCATCCGGGCGCATCAGCCCAGACCTGACGAGCCGCTGCCAGACCCAGGTCTCCGGCTACGCGTTTCCGAAGACCGCGGTCGCGATCGTCGTCGTCGAATGGACGAAGCCGATCGGCGCCATGAAGATCGGCATAGGCCCACGGCGCCCGCGGCACTTCACCGTGGCGAATCTGCCGATCCGGCGCCCGCCGGCAATCGAGTGCTTCGACGGCCCGGGCGGTGCGGCGCAATTCGCCGAGGGCAGTCACACTTTCGCCGCCTATGTGCTCCTCGGCCGGAGGGCGCCGGGCCGTCTGGCCGACCGAGCGAGAGCCGTCCTCGACACGATCCAAGTGACGCGGCGATAGTAGAGCCTGCCATGGAAGGCTTTCGCTTCTCGACCGAGATCGCCGTCCGCTTCGCGGAGACGGACGCCCAGGGCGTCGCCCACAACGCCGCCTACCTGGTCTGGTACGAGGTCGCTCGCATCGAGTACCTGGCCCGCTTCCGGGACGGCTACAGGGGACTCCAGGCCGAGGGCTACGAGGCGCTGACGACCGAGTCGCATGTCCGCTACCTGAAGCCCGTGTTCTTCGACGACCGGCTCAGAGTCCACGCGCGCTGCGTCGACGTCCGCGGCGCCCGCTTCCGCTACGAGTACCTGCTCGAGCGACCCAGCGATGAAGACGTTGCCGGGATCGTCGCGGACGGCTGGACCCAGCACGCCGTCGTCGACCGCGTGACCCTCCGCCCGACGCGCTTCCCCGCCTGGCTCGCCGAGGCGGTCGCCGACGCAGAAGCAAGATAGGAGGGTTTGGCGGAACGTTGCTCGTTCCGCCAAACCCTCCTAGTAGCTAGCCCGTCGGCGGCGTCGCGTCGACCGGGGCGATCTGGCCGAACTGGGGCGGCAGGGCGAAGCTCGGCGCCGGCTTCGGCTTGGGCGGCTTCTTCTTGGTGCCGACGCGGACCTTCTCCTTCTCGCCGACGTAGCTCGAGTACCACGTGGTCTCGTAGAGGAGCTTCCCCTTCTCGTCGTAGACGCGGCGGGTCGCGCTCGTCGAGAGCGGCGCGGAGCCGGTCTCGTCGACCACCTTCTTGCCCTTGAGCAGCTTCGGGTCCTTCGTGATTACGACCGGCACCGGGCCTGTCGTCCGCAGCGGTGAGACCTCGCTCTCGACCCGCCGGTGCTGGGGCGTCCCGTAGAGATTCACCGTCAGCGTGCTCGCGCTGACGAACGTGCGCAGCAGCAACCAGTGGTCCGTGTCGTTGACGAACTTGAGGTCGGTGTCCGGGTAGTTGACGGTCGCGTCGCGGCCCTGCGGGTAGTGGCTGATGTAGAGCGCATGGTTCGTACGGGCCGTGATCGGGAGCCCCGCCTCGTACGCGGCGTTGAAGACCGTCGTCGAGACCTGGCACGTGCCGCCGCCGAGCCCGGTCTTCAGCTCGCCGTTGATGATCACGGGCGCCTCGAGCAGACCCTTGGCCGCGTTGCGGTCCCCGGTCGTGCCGTTGAAGGAGAACTCTTTGCCAGGCCCGATCAGGGTGTCGTCGACGAGATGGGAGACGACCTGGACGTTGTGGATCCGGTTCGGAATACCGCCGTAGGAGGTTGTGTAGCTGCCGACGATCCCGTTGATGCCCATCGCCCGGGCGTCGGCGGTCGTCCGCTTCGGCGGGTTGGTGGCAACCACGATCGGGGTCGCTCGGTTGACGCGACGGAGCGCCGCGGCGAGCAGGGTGTCGGCCGTCTTCGGCACGTCGAGCACGCGGCCGTCGATAGCGGGCTTGATCGTGATCCCGCCCGAGACGACCAGAAAGTCAGCGTCGTGCGCGGGGGTGTCGACCACCTTCTGCAGGCGCTTGAAGTAGGCGGCGGCGCCCGGGCCGCCGATCCTCAGCGTCGTTGACCCTCCGGCCGGCAGCTTCAGCAGCGGCGCGACGCGCCAGCGCGGGAGCTTGTACCGCGTCGGCCCGAGCGTGAGCACCACCGGCTTCGAGACGGCGACGCGCGCCTTGGCAAGGGCCGGCGCAAGCATCGGCCCGGTCACCTCCGGCTCGTCCACCTTCAGCGGCAGCGAGATCGAACGTCCCCGGCTCAGCGAGGCGAGTGCCGCGACGATCGTCTGCCCCGCTGCCTCACGATCGAGCACGCTGCCGGCGCGGGCCGGGACGATCGCAGGCCGCAGCCCGTGCAGGACGACGGCTGCTTCGCGGTGGGGCCGGTCGATCCGCTTCGCGATCCGAGCGAGGGTCGCCTTCAGCGCAGCCTGGTCGTAGGTCGCGTGCGCGGAGATGTTGTCACCGAAGAACCGGAGCTTCAGCCGGCGAAATCCCCGCAGCGGGCCGAAGCCGTCACCGGCGTGCCGCGCGGAGGCAATGGACGCGGCCCAGTCCGGCTGGAGCCTGAAGTCGGATGCCTTCAGCTCGAACGTACGGCCGCCGGCAGTGAAGCTGACCGGCTTGGCGAGCACCCCGCGCGCGCGGCGCTCGAGCGCAACCGTCGCCTCCGCCGCGGAGAACCCGCCGACGTCGATGCCGTCGACCTGGATCCCGCGCGCGATCGTCCCGGGCGAGCCTGCGTACACGATCGCGGCCGTGACGGCGAGCAGCACCAGCAGCAGCAGCGCGGCGAGCGACAGCCGCTTGATGCGGCGCACACGCGCCTGCCGTCGCCGGCGCACGTAATACGACGAATGGGTGACTCCTGCCTCGAGACGCAAGGCTCGACATTGTACTGATGGGTCCTGGCGTCCTCAGTCCCCCGTAAAGCTCGCCCGCTCGCCCTCCAGGAAGGCTTTCACGCCGGCCTGGGCGTCCTCCGAGGCGAGCACCTCGCGGAACGCGTCGCCTTCGACGGCGAGACCCTCGGCCGACCACGCGGCGCGGATCGCACGCTTGATCCCGCGGAGAGCGATCGGCGCCTGGCGGGCGAGGCGAACAGTGTAGTCACGCGACTTCGCCTCGAGCTCTCCCACCTCGACGAGGAAGTGAACGAGCCCCGCCTCGGCCGCCTGCTCGGGCGAGAGCTGGAGCCCCTTCATGATCAGCTCGGTCGCGCGGCCGGGCCCCACGAGCCTCGTCAGGCGCTGCGTGCCGCCCGCGCCCGGCAGGAGGCCGAGCCGCACCTCCGGCAGGCCGAGCAGGGCGCCCTCGGCCCGGCCGAGGAAGCGGAAGTCGCAGGCGAGCGCCAGCTCGAGCCCGCCGCCGAGCGCGTGGCCGTTGATCGCGGCAACCGTGGGCTGGGGCAGCTCGGCGAAGCGGGTGAAGACCTCCTGCGCGAGCAGCGCGCGGTCGATCCCCTCTGCGGCGATCCGTTCGAACTCGTGGATGTCTGCGCCGGCCATGAAGACGCCGTCGAGCGCGCTGCGGACGAGCACTGCGCGGGTCTCGGCGTCCTCGGCGAGCACCATCGTCGCAGCGTCGAGCTCGATCACGACCTGCTCGTCGATCGCGTTCAGGGGCGGCCGGTCGAGCGAGAGCACGGCGATCCGCTCGTCGGGGAAGCGCTCGAGGCGAACGACCGGCCTAGCCATTGCCGCGGCGGAGGTAGCTCGCAATCACGTGCCGCTGGATCTCGGAGGTGCCCTCGACGATCTGAAAGACCTTGGCGTCTCGCAGCCATTTCTCGACCGGATGGTCGCGCATGATCCCGGCGCCGCCGAGCACCTGCACGGCGTCGGTCGTCGCCTTCATCGCTGTGTCGGCCGCGAAGGCCTTCGCGTACGAGCCGAGCAGGCCCGCGTCCTCGCCTGCGTCGCAGGCGGCGCAGGCACGCCAGACGAGCAGGCGCGCGGCCTCGATCTCCATCGCCATCTCCGCCAGCTTGAACGAGACCCCCTGCTTCGCCAGCAACGGCTTGCCGAACGCCTTCCGCTCGCGCGCGTAGTCGGTCGCGTGCTCGAACGCGGCGCGCGCGACCCCGACGGCGCCGGCCGCGACCTGCGGCCGCGAGTGTTCGAAGAAGTCCATCGCGACGCCGAAGCCCTCGCCGTCCTCCCCGAGCAGGCGGTCGGCCGGAATGCGCGCGTCCTCGAGGACGAGCGAGCCGGTGTACGAGGAGCGAAGGCCGAGCTTCAACTCCTTCCGGCCCGGGACGACCCCAGGATCGTCGCGCTCGACCAGGAACGCGGCGATCCCGGCCTCGGTGCGCGCGAAGACGACGGTCAGCTCCGCAATGCCGCCGTTGGTGACGTAGCACTTCTCCCCGTTCAGCACCCACTCGTCGCCTTCGAGCCGGGCGGTCGAGCGCATCGCGTTGACGTCCGAGCCGGCATGCGGCTCGGTGAACGCGATCGCGGCCAGGCAGCCCTTCTCGGAGGCAAGCCGGGGCAGATAGCGCTGTCGCTGCTCCTCGGTGCCGAAGCGGGTGAGCGGGCGCACCGGGAACATGGTCGCGCCGATCGTCGCGGCCAGGCCCGCACAACCCCAGGACAGCTCCTCGGCGACGAGAGCCGCGGTCACGGCGTCGACCTCCGCACCGCCGTACTCGCGCGGGATCCGCGTCGCGGTCAGCCCCAGTCGGGCAGCCTTGGCCAGAAGGTCGGCCGGGAAGTCGTCCTTGGCGTCCCACTCGGCCGCGACGGGCCGCAGCTCGTTGGCGGCGAACTCGTGCGCGAGCTCGCGCAGCTCGCGTTGCTCCGCGGTGAGCGTGAACGAGATGCCGTCTCTGGCGACGCTCGCCACGCACCGAGTATCGCAGCCATGGGCGAACGGGACATGGCAGGGGTCAGACCCCTGCCATGTCCTGAGAAGACGGTTAGCGCGGCTGCAGCTGCGCGACCTGGAGCACAATCACGCGGCCAAGAGCCGACTCGCTGTCGAGCGTGTCCGGGTCGGAGACGGCCCGCTCGCCCCTCACGGCGAACGCGAACGTCCCGTACGTCGCGCCCGTTGCGACCAGGTCGACGAGCACGCTCGCCGTCCCGGCGCCGGAGGCCTCGGTCGTCGTGCCCACCACCTTGCCGGCCGCGTCGGTGACGGTCACCGTGTACGACATGCCGTTCCCGGCCCCGAGCGAAGTCAGCGACGGGTGCGAGAGCGTCACCTTGAGCTGGGTGGTCTTCGTGCCGACCACGGTCTGCAACGACCGCGCGTCCGTGCCGGAAACGGCCACCCGCGGGGCGTCCCAGGTCCAGAAGTCGGACCTGGCCACCTTGACTCCCAACCCCCCGAGCACGCGCCTGTCGGCCTCGTTCTGCTTGCTCGTGAGCTCCTTCGCGTACGTCTTCTTGCGAACGAGCTCGACGGCGGCGGTGAGGTCGATGTGGCCGTAGCCGACCTGCCAGAAGACCAGCTGCTGCTTGGTGGCAGTCGTGGAGTCGAACACCGGCTGCGCGGTCACCTGGAGCGCCGTCCGGATCTGGTCCGGTGTGAGCGCGGGATTCGCCTGGAGCAGGACGGCAGCGGCACCGGCCGCATGCGGCGACGCCATGCTCGTCCCGGATGCCGTGCCGTTCCCGTCCTGCGAGGGGCAGACGATCAGCGTCCCGCCCGGGGTGCAGGTGGACGAGATCGACTGCCCGGGCGCGGTGATGTCCGGGTGGTAGACGCCGATCCGGTTCTCGGTGAACACCGTGTAGCCGCCCGCACCGATCGTCACGGGCAGCGAGTTGTCGAACTTGAGCCCATTCGAAGACGACGCCGCACGGGCGTACTGAACGCTCATCGACGCGACCGACGTGACCCACGGTGCCTCGGAGAACGGGTTGAGGCTCATCTCCGAGTTTCCGCTGCCGCTGTTGCCGGCCGCGAAGAACACGTTGACGCCCAGGTCTGCGACCGCGCGGGTGGCGGTGTGGACCGGCGCCCGCGGATCGAACTGCTGGAACGAGTTGCCCCACGAGTTGTTGATCACCCTGACGCCCCAGAGATTGGGCTGGTCGAGCAGAAAGTCGTACCCCGTCACGACGGCGGTCGTGAACAGCACCTCGCCGATCGAAATGCAGACGAGCTTCGCGTCCGGTGCGACGCCGATGTGGTTAGGAGCCGTGTCGCCCTCGGCGGCGATGATCCCCGACACGTGCGTGCCGTGACCGGAGCCGAGGTCCGAGTCGCTCGCCGGCGTCATCTCGACCGGGACGACGATCGTGTTGCTCGAGTCCGGCGGCAGGTGTGCGTACTCGCCGCTCACGAGCTTGACGTTGTGGACCACGTTCTCGTCGAGATCCGCGTGCGTGGCGTCGCAGCCGGAGTCGACGACGGCGACCGTCACGCCTTTGCCGGTGTAGCCGGCCGCGCGCGGGATCGCGGCGCCGATCGAGTCGGCGGACGCTTGGTCCAGAAGCTCGATCGGATCGTCCGGATAGACGTCGTTGGCCGCGCCTGTCGCGACGGCCGTCTCCATCTGCTGCACCGTCCCGCGGACGAGCGCGAGCGGCAGGTGCTTCATCGGCTGAACGGTCAGGCCGACAGCCTGCAGCGCGACCGTCTTCGCCGCACTCGGCACGCTGTCGAAGGTGGCGATACCGCGCAGGACTCCGGCGGTGGCGTCCACCGAGCTCAACCGGTCGAGTCCAGGCGTGTCGGCGGACGCGGTCGAGCCGCCCAGGGCGACAGCTCCCGAGGCGAGCAGCGCGAGTGCGCCGCTGGCCGCGAAGAGCAGGAGACGAAGCTGCATCGAGAGTTCCTCCAGGGGATGCGCCTGCCAGAGGCGATTTGCCAGGGTCGAGCGATAAACGCCCGAGCTCCCCCTATGGTTACGGCCTAGAAGGTGAAGAGCTCGATGCCGCCGCTGACGTTCAGCCCGACACCGGTGATGTACGAGGCCAGGTCGGAGCAGAGGAAGGCGATCGCGTTCGCGATGTCCTGAGGCTCACCCGGCCGCCGCAGCGCCGTCCGCTTGACCATTCGCTCGTTCATCTCGGGGTTGCCGAAGGAGAAGGCCTCGGTGCCGATGATCCCGGGCACGATCGCGTTCACGTTGATCCCGTGGCGCGCCCCTTCGAGCGCGAGCGATTTCGTCAGCCCGAGCAGGCCTGCCTTCGTGGTCGAGTAGCTCGCCTGCCCGAAGCCGCCGAGCGTCCCGGCGACCGAGGCCATGTTCACGATCCGGCCCCACCCGCGCTCGCGCATGTGGGGCCAGACTGCCTGCGCGCAGTTGAAGGCGCCGGTCAGGTTGACGTGGAGGTCGCGCTCCCAGAGGTCGGGCGACTGGTCGCCGATCTGGGCGACGTGGTCGAGCGTGCCCGCGTTGTTGACCAGGATGTCCACCGAGCCGAAGTCCTCGACGCAGCGCGCCACGGTGGCCGCGACCTGCTCGCGGTCGGTGACGTCGCACTTGACCGCTGCTGCCCGGCGGCCCAGCGCCTGGATCTCGTTCGCGGTCGCCTCGGTGTAGACGAGCCCTTGCGCGTGGGCGACCTGCGCGAGCGGCCCGTACCGCTCGGCCTCTTCTTCGGTCGTCTCCGACTCGACCTGGATGTCGGCGATGACGACGTCCGCACCCGCCCGCGCCAGCGTCAGCGCGTCTGCCCGTCCGAGCCCGCGCGAGCCACCGGTGACCAGGGCCACGCGGCCTGAGAGGTCGATCTCGAGCGTCACTACTCTTGCGGGAGCAGCACGTCGCGCGCGATCACGAGCCGCTGGATCTGCGAGGTGCCCTCGTAGATCTGGTACAGCTTCGCGTCCCGCATCAGCTTCTCGACGGGGTACTCCTTGATGTAGCCGTAGCCGCCGAAGATCTGCACGGCGTCGGTGGTCACCTCCATCGCCGTGTCGGCGGCGAAGCGCTTCGCCATCGAGGAGTAGAGCGTGGCCTTCCGGCCCCAGCCCTCGTCGAGCATCCAGGCAGCCTGCCAGGTGAGGAGCCGCGCCGCCTCGATCTTCGTCGCCATGTCGGCGATCAGGAAGTTGACGCCCTGGTGCATGGCGATCGGCTGCTCGAAGGTGACCCGCTGCTTCGCGTAGTCGCAGGCGTACTCGAACGCTGCGCGCGCGACTCCGACGGCACCGATCGCCGTTCCGGGCCGCGTCCCGTCGAGTGTCTGCATCGCGATCTTGAACCCGTCCCCATCCTCACCCAGCCGGTTCGCGGCCGGTACGACGACGTCGGTGAGCGCGAAGGCGGAGGTGTCCGTCGAACGCTGGCCCATCTTGTCCAGGTGTTTCTCGATCGCCACGCCCGGCGTGTCCATCGGGACGACGAACGCAGAGATCCCGCGATGGCCCTGGGCCGGGTCGGTCTTGGCGAAGACAACCGTCCAGCCGGCATAGCCCGCGTTCGTGATGAAGGTCTTGGAGCCGTTGAGAACGTATTCGTCGCCCTTGCGCACAGCTGTGGACTTGAGGCGCGCGACGTCCGAGCCGGCGTCCGGCTCGGTGAGCCCGAACGAGCAGAGGATCGGCTCCTCGATCAGCGGCGCCAGCCACGTGCGCTTCTGCTCCTCGGTACCGGCGATGATCACCGGCCCGGCCCCGAGGCCGTTCACCCCGAGCGCCGTGCCCATCCCCGAGCAGCCCCAGTTCAACTCCTCGGCCACCACGCAGCCGTCGAGCAGGCCCAGCTCCGGCCCGCCGTACTCCGCCGGCACGTGCAGGTTCATCAGGCCGAGCTCGTGCGCCTTCGCGATCACGTCGGCGGGGTGGGTCATGTGCTCGTCGTACTCGGCCGCCCTCGGGCGGATCTCCTTCACGGCGAACTCGTGGGCGAGGTCGCGCAGCGCCCGCTGCTCCTCGTTGAGCGTGAACGCCACGCCTTCCGCAACAGCTGCGTGTTCGGTGATGGCCATCGAACCGATCTCCTATGGTGACTGATTATTTTCGTTCGATTGACTGGTCAGTCAATAGTACGAAGGGCCGCCGCCGGGTGCAAGCTTGAATTCGTCCGCCGCCCCGGGTTGAATCGTCCCGTGACGACGACCGCGGCCGCCGCTCCCCCCGCGCGACGCCCCGCCTGGCATCTCTTCATTCCGCTCCTCGGCGGGCTGTTCGTCGCCGAGTCGCTCGGGATCGTCGCGCGCGAGCTCGTCGTCTCGCCGGGAGCCTACCCCGGCCCCTGGTTCCGGCTCTTCTTCAGCGACACGCTGCACCTGAAGGCGTGGCTCGCCTTGTCGGCCGCCGTGCTCGGCGTCACGCAGCTCTTCACCGCCGCGTGGATCTTCCGCAAGATGCCGTGGGCGCGGCCGGCCCACGTCAACGTCGTCCACCGCTGGTCGGGGCGCATCGCTTTCCTCCTGACGATCCCCGTCGCGTACCACTGCGTCTTCAAGCTCGGCTTCCAGACGTACGACACCCGGATCGCCGTGCACTCCTTCTTCGGGGTCGCTCTCTACGGCGCGTTCGCGGCCAAGGTACTGATCGTGCGGATGCACCGCTTCCCCACCTGGGCGCTGCCGCTCGCGGGGGGATTGGTGTTCGTCGCGCTGATCGGCGCCTGGTGGACGAGCTCCTTCTGGTTCTTCCGCCAGGTCGGCGAGGGTCTGTAGGCATTCCATAGACTCGCCTGCGTGGACTTCGAGCTCACCGACGAGCAGCGGCTGATCCAGGACACCGTCCGCGCGTTCGTGGACGACCGCGTCCTGCCCGTCGCGATCGAGAACGACATCGAGCACAAGCTCGACCTGGAGCTGATCGAGGGCATGGCCGAGCTCGGGATCCTGGGCATCGTCATCCCGGAGGAGTACGGCGGCGCGGGCCTCGACTTCGTCTCCGAGGCGCTCGCCTGCGAGGAGATCGAGCGAGGCGAGGCGGCTTTCCGCACCCTGATCTCCGTCCACGTCGGCCTCAACTCGATGTCGCTGCTCAAGTTCGGCAACGAGGAGCAGAAGCAGCGCTACCTCGTCCCCCAGGCGAAGGGCGAGAAGCTCGGGTGCTTCGGGCTGACCGAGCCCGGTGCCGGCTCCGACGTGGCCGCAATGCGGACGAGCGCGCGGCGGGAGGGCGACACTTACGTCCTCAACGGCCAGAAGAACTGGATCTCGTACGCGACCGTCGCCGACCACCAGCTCGTCGTCGCGAAGACCGATCCGGATGCGGGCCACAAGGGGATGTCCGCCTTCATCGTCGAGCGCGCGTGGCCGGGAGTGACAACGCGCGAGACCGAGAACAAGCTCGGCGTCTGGGCCGGCTCGACCGGCGAGCTCTTCTTCGAGAACGTCGAGGTGCCGGCGGAAAACCGGCTCGGCGACGAGGGGCAGGGCTTCGAGGTCGCCATGAACTCGCTCGACCAGGGCAGGTTCACCGTCGCAGCGGGCGCGTGCGGCGTGATCCGAGCGTGTCTCGAGCGCTCGGTCGAGTATGCGCGGGAGCGCGAGACGTTCGGCCAGGAGATCGGGCGATACCAGTTCGTCCAGGACATGATCGCGACGATGGTGCTCGGCTACGAGACCTCGAAGCTGCTCGTGATGCAGGCGGCGTGGATGAAGAACGAGGGCAGGCGGAACACCCGCGAGACGTCACTCGCCAAGTGGCATGCGACGGAGTCCGCCTTCGAGGCGGCGAATCTCGCGATCCAGGTGCACGGCTCCTACGGGTACTCGGGCGAGTACGGGATCGAGCGGTACTTCCGGAACGCGCGGGCGCCGATCATCTACGAGGGCACGACGCAGATCCACAAGATGATGCAGGCCGAGCACGCGCTCGGCTACCGGCGCCTGAACGGCCACACGGGCGAGATGTCCCCGCTCGTCTCCTGGGGCCCGGCGCTGGCGAAGGCCTAGGTGCTCGCAGGTACCGCAGTGACAGGCACCACGGTGCCTGTCACTGGTTGTGCACGTGCCCTCGCGCCCGACACTGGCGAAGGCCTACGCGCTCGCAGGAACCGCAGTGAGAGGCACCACGGTGCCTGTCACTGGTTGTGCAGCGACCCACGTCCACGGCCAGTGATCAGGCGCCGCGCACAACCCGGCCTTCACCGGATTTGCCTGGAGGTAGCGCAGCGTTGCTTCCAGGTGGATCTCGTCTCGGACGACGTACGCGGAGTAGCGCTCGGCGAAGACGTGGCCGCTCCTCCCGTGACGCCGGTTGAAGTAGCGCGCATACCGCCAGTTGAGGCGTTGCATGCCCACGCCCAGCGCTTGCGGGGACCCATCCAACACGAGGTGATAGTGGGTCCCCATCAGGCAGTACGCGCGGCAGACGAGACCGTTCCCGCCTACGTCGGTGAGGAGCTGTACAAAGCGTCGGCGATCGTCGTCGTCAGCGAAGAGGGCGAGGCCCGATACGGCCTGGGCGGCCACGTGGAAGACGCCGTCAGGCAGAACAGCGCGGGGTTGACGGGGCACGGATCGAAGCTAGCAGCAAAAACCTCCGCCGCCGGCCTCCGGCGCACGTTCGGCACAGCTTCAACCAGTGACAGGCACGACGGTGCCTGTCACTGCACTACTCCTCGCCCTCGAAGTAGTCGAGCTCCGCGTCGGCAGCCAGGAACTTGCGGAGCTCGGGCCCGAAGACGCCGAGCTTGCCGCTGTCCGGGTAGAAGCAGATCTCGGCGTCGGTGTCCGACGAGAGCATCAGCAGCCGCACCGGCTCTGCGGTGTCGTTGTGGAGCGAGTGGGCGCCCTCGGGGCCGCACGGGAACACGACGCAGTCGCCCGGAGCAAGCTTCTGCTCGCCGTCAGGACTCCGCAGCGTCGGCTCGCCGCCGAGGACGATCAACCACTCCTCCTGGACGACATGCCAGTGATACGGGAATGTGCGCTGGCCGGGCTGGAGCTCGTACAGGCTGCCGCCGATCTGCGACGCCCCGATCCCGCCGTCGACGTCGACGTGCTTCCACTGCCACCCGGGACGGTCCCGCTCCCGTTCCCACTCGACCTCGTAGACGTTGAAAGTCATTCGCCTTCCCAGTAATCGAGCTTCGGCTCGGTGGCGAGCATCGCCTCGTAACCGTTCTGCTGGGTCCAGATCCCGACCTTCGCGCTGTCCGGGTAGTAGACGGAGACGAGCGGCGTCTTCGACGAGAGGATCAGCACCCGCGCAGGCTCGTTAGAGGCGTTGACGACGTGATGCGCGCCCGCGGGCCCCTCCGGGAACGCGACGAGTTCGCCCGGCGCAAGCTCTCGCTCCCCGTCGGGGGTGCGGAGCGTCGGCCGGCCGGACACGGTCAGGAGCCACTCCTCGCAGCCCTGCTCGTAGTGGTACGGCCAGGTCGCCTCGCCGGGGTCGAGCTCGTAGAGCGTCGCGCCCAGCTTCGCGGCGCCGAGCCGCTCGCCGATCACCGTCGCCTTGTGCCGGTACCCGTCGCGGTCGTTCGCGCGATCCCAGCCGCCCCCGTCGTTCGCGAACAGGTTGAAGGTCTCCACCACGCGGAGCCTAAGCCTCGCCGTCCCAGTAGTCGACGGCGTCGTCGATCCGGAACAGCTTGCCGGGCGGCCAGGCGCCCACCTTGTTCGAGTCCGGATAGACGGCGATTCCCGGCTCGTTCCTCGTCGAGAAGATGACGACGCGCACCGTCTCCTGCCCGCGGTTCGTCACCTTGTGGGCGCCCTCGGGGCCGCGCGGGAAACAGACGACGTCGCCGGGCTCGAGCTCCTCCTCCCCTTCGGGCACCCGCAGCGTCGGCCGCCCCTCCAGCACGAGCAGCCACTCCTCGTCGCCGGCCTCCCAGTGGTACGGGCAGACGCTGTTGCCCTCGTTCAGGACGTAGACGCTCGCCCCGAGCGCAGCCGCGCCGATCAGCGGCCCGAGCCGCGCGTACGGCGTCTCGTAGCCCGGCGGGTCGCCGTCGTCCTGCTTCGTCTCGACGTCGAAAAGGTTAGTCACTGCTCGCCTTCCCAGTAGCCGACTGCGTCCTTCCGCAGGAAGTTGAGCCGGTCGGCGTCGTGCGTGCCCCAGGGCCCGGGGCGGGCGCCGACCTTGTCGCTGTCCGGGTAGACGACCACGGCCGGCCAGCGCTCCGCCGAGAGCATCAGCACCCGCCCGGGCCCGCGGACGGTGTGGGCACCCTTGGGCGACCCCGGGAAGCAGACGACATCGCCCGCCCGCAGCGGCCGCTCACCTTCCGGGGTTCGCACCGTCGGCGTGCCGGAGACGACGACGAGCCACTCCTCGACGCCGTGGTGGTAGTGGTAGGGACTGAGCCGCTCGCCGTCCTCGAGCTCGTAGATCGCGCCGCCGATCAGCTCGCCGCCGATCTCCTCGTCGACGAGCTTTCCGCGCTGCGAGTAGCCGGGCCGGAGGTTCACGTCCTCCTCCGCCTCGAGCTCGCCCGAGTAGACGTTGAAGCGCCGCACGCGCGCCTATTCTCCCGAAAATGCTCGCCGCCGCGCTCGCAGCCGTCGTCCTCGGTCTCCCGCATAACGTGGTCGTCGTCCCGGGGAAGAGCTTCGGCGGCCTGCGCCTCGGCGCGACCGGAGCGCAGGTGCGGGCCGCCTGGGGGCCTCGCTTCGGCCGCTGCCGCGGCTGTCCGCGCCTGACCTGGTACTTCACGTACAAGGCGTTCGAGCCGGAAGGCGTGGGCGTCTCGTTCCGAAAGGGCACGACGGACGCCTTCTTCACCGTCTGGGGGCCACCCGGGTGGCACACGAACCGCGGGCTCACGGTCGGAGACCCAGAGCAGCGGGTCACCCAGCTTTACGGAATGCTGCCGCGCGTCGAATGCGGCACCTACGCGGCCCTCGTCCTCCGGAGAGGCCGGACTGACACGCAGATCTACGTGTACCAGCGGGAGGTCTGGGGCTTCGGCCTCAGCTCGGCTGGGGCTGCGGCCTGCCGCTAGCCTCGGTGCGGATCAGGGAGGCGACCAGCGGAATGGCGGCGAGCACCGGCACCGCGCACACCGGCCAGAGCGCCTCGTATCCGTCGGTCTTGTTGAGATAGGGCTTCAGCACGTCGATCATCACCCCGGCGACGAGCGGGCCGATCAGCAGTCCAAGCCCCTTTGTCGTCGTCGCGAGCCCGGCGATCGCGCCGCGGTGCTGCGGCGGCATCAGCCGGAAGAGCAGCGCCCACGACAGGGTCATCACAGTCCCCCCGGCGACCGCCACCGGCAGGATCAGCCCGTAGTACCAGTTGTGCCACTCCTGGGCGAGACCCGCGACGAGCAGGCCGGCGCCGTACACGAATGAGGCGCCGAAGATCACCCGTGCGAGGCCGAAGCGGTCGCCGAGCGGGCCCGAGCCGATCGCGGCCAGCACATAGCCGACGGCGACGGTCGCCAGCACCGCCGACGAGGTCGAGAGCGGCTGTCCGAGCCCCTTGGTGATGTAGAGGACGACGAAGGTCCGCATTGCCGCGAAGGTCCCTTCCCACGCTGCGTTCGCCAACAGGAACCGGCGCACCTCCGGGACCTCGTGGAAGACCTTCCAGCTCGTCCTCACGTAGCTGCGGACGCCGCGGAAGACCCGCGAGCCCTTGCCGGCCTCCTCGTGGACGAAGAGGATGCACGCTCCACAGGCTGCGGTGGTAGCGACTGCCGCGAGCAGGAACGGCGCCGGATGCCAGGCCTTGAACAGGAAGCCGCCGCCGACGAGCGCGATCCCGAGGGCGATCCCGCGCATCACGTGCTGCACGCCCTGCGAACGGCCGTACATGCTCTCGTGCAGGACGTCCGGGTAGAGCCCGCGGTACGGCGGCTCGTACACGTAGTAGGCGAAGAAGAACGCGAGCACGATCAGCGTCACCGTCCAGATGTTCGGCATGAACGCGACGATCGCGAGGCAGAAGCCCATCGGCCCGAGCGCTGCGAGCATGAACGGGCGCCGCCGCCCGATCGGCGTCTGGAAGGTGTCGCTCCACGGCCCGATCACAAGCGGCAGGGTGAGCGCAAAGACGCCTTCCGCCGCGAGCACGGCCGCGATCATCGTGTTCGAGTCGGTGAACCGCTCGAGCAGCGGCGGCAGGTAGGCGGCCGTGGTGGTGATCGAGAACGCGAGCCCGAATGCGCCCAAGCCGAGGATCCAGACGAGGCCCCGGCGCGTCGTCACGCAACCATCCCGTCGCAGAGCACGTCGACGACCGTTCGCTCGGCGGCCGCGACCTCGTCGTCGCCGTCCGGGAGCTGCCCGAGCACCCAGCCGGTGAGGATCTCCTCGATCGCGCCGTAGAAGATCCAGGCGAGGAGCTGCGGCTCGAGGCCGGAGCGGAAGACGCCGCCCGCCTGCCCGCGCGCGACGATCCGCTCGATCGCCTTGAAGGCCTCGCCGAGCTCCCCCACCTTCGTCTGCACCTGCGGGCTCCGCGCCACCTCGCGGACGAGTACCCGCACGAGGTCGGGGTCGCGCCGCCACGCGCCGAGCAGGATCGCGGCCACGTGCCGGAGCTGGTTGCGCGGCGGCTCGTCGGACCGCTCGACGCCCGTGAAGGCGTTCAACACCTCGGTCCACGTGTCGCGGAAGACCGTTTCCAGCACCTCCTCCTTCGAGGAGAAGTAGTGGTAGAGGAGGCCGTGCGCGACGCCTGCCTCCTCGGTGATGTCGCCCACGCGGCAGCTGTGGTAGCCCTTGCGGGCGAAGACGCGGACGGCGGCGTCGAGGATCAGCCTGCGCTTCTCCTCCTGGGCGATTGACCGGTCAGTCAACGGGCGGACTGTAGTAGTAGCCTCGTGCCGGTGCAACCGCTCGGCGGGATGCTCGTGGTCGACTTCACCTGGTACCTGCCGGGCGCGTTCGCGAGCCGAGAGCTCCAGCGCCTCGGCGCGCGTGTCGTCCGGGTCGAGCCGCCGGAGGGCGATCCGATGCGACCGACCGCGCCCGGCTGGCATGACGCGGTCAACGCCGGCAAGGAGTCCGTCGTGTGCGACCTAAAGACGGAGACCGGCCTCGCGCTCGCCAATGCCCTCTGCGCACGCGCCGACGTCGTCCTCGACGGCTTCCGCCCGGGCGTGCTCGAGCGGCTCGGCGTGCAGGTCCCGGACACCGCAGTGGTCTGCTCGGTGACGGGGTTCGGGCTCGGCAACCGGCACGAGCGGCGCGCAGGCCACGACGTCAACTATCTCGGCTGGGCCGGAGTGCTGGCCGACACCGCGCCCGCGCTGCCGCCCACCCAGGTCGCCGACCTCGCTGCGGGCGGGCTGGCCGCAGCCCTCGAGGTCGTCGCTGCGCTGCTCGAGCGCGAGCGCTCGGGCAGCGGTGCCCGGCTGACAGTCTCGATGACCCACGGCTCGCACCGGCTCGTCGCGCACCGGCTCGGCGGCGCGCCCGAGCGGATGCTGACGGGCGGCCTCGCCTGCTACCGGCTCTACGCGACCGCTGACGGCCGGTGGCTGACCGTCGGCGCCCTCGAGCCGAAGTTCTGGCAGCGGCTGTGCGAGCTCGTCGGCCGGCCGGAGCTCGCCGAGCGGCAGTACGACGCCGACCAGGAGGGGGTGGCCGAGGAGCTCGCAACGGCGATCGCGGCGCGGCCCCTCGCCGAGTGGCTCGAGCTGATGGACGGCGAAGACGTCTCCGCCGGGCCGGTGTGGACGGTCGCGGAGGCGGCCGCGGAGTTCGGCGGCGAGCACGCAGGACAGGCACCCGAGCTCGGCGAGCACACGACGGCCTGGCGGACGGAGCTAGAGGCCGAGGGCTCCAGGCAGCGCTCGTAGGTCCAGCAGCCGGTCGGCCGCCTCGGGGTTGCGGCCCTCGCGGTCGATCAGGAACGCGCGCATGCCGAGCGCGACCGCGCCCTCGATGTCGTCGTGGACCGAGTCTCCGACCATCGCGGCCTCGGCGGGCTCGACCTCGAGGAGTTCGAGCGCCGCGCGGAAGATCGACTCGTGCGGCTTCGTCCAGCCGTGTGCGCGCGAGGCGATCGCGCAGTCGACGTCCAGGGCGTGGTGGGCGACGAAGTCCGAGATCTCGCGACCGCCGTTCGAGACGAGGCCGAGCTTCAACCCGTGCGCCCGTAGCTCGGCCAGCACCGGCCGCACGTCGTCGTAGAGATCGAAGTTCTCCGAGCGTTCCCAGAGCCGGGTCATCTCGACGGCGAAGTCCCTGGCGGCGTCCGAGTCGCCGCCCATCCCCCGGGCGATCCGCTCAGTGAAGACGAACCAGAGCTCCTCGTCGTGACGCAGCTCCGGGTGGCGTTCCAGCGTCTCGACCGCAGCCGCGCGCGCCTCGGGGTAGCGGGCCGGGTCGAGGTCGAGTCCGAAGCGCTCCCCGAGCTGCCGATAGCCCTCGGGCCCGAGATCGGGACCGGGCTTCGCCAGCGTGAAGTCGACGTCGAAGAGGACAGCTCTCAGTTCCACCGCAAACTAAGTTTGCGTGGTGGAGCCGGTGAACGTCCGTCCGAGGGGACCGCGCGCGCTCGAGGCGCTGCGCCACCGCGACTTCCGGCTGCTCTTCACGGGCCAGCTGGTGTCGCTGATCGGCGACGCAGCCTTCGTGACCGCGCTCGGCTGGAAGACGTTCACGATCGCCGGCTCGGCGAAGCTCGGCATCGTCCTCCTGTGCCAGGCGCTGGCGCTGCTGACGACGCTCCTGATCGGCGGTGCGCTCGCCGACCGGTTCTCACGGCGCCGGCTGATGATCGCCTCCGACCTGACGCGCCTGGTCGCCGTCGGCGCGCTCGCCACGGTCGACGCGACCGGACACCTGGGCTTTTCGCTCCTGATCGTGTTCGCGGTCCTCGTCGGCCTCGGCGACGGGTTCTTCTACCCGGCGTTCGGTGGGATGGTTCCGCTCGTCGTCGAGCAGCCGAGCATCGCCTCGGCCAACTCGCTGATCGGGGTCGCCCGCTGGGGCAGCATCCTGATCGGCCCCGCCTTCGCCGGCTTCCTCTACGAACCGGCGGGCTCGGCAACGGTGTTCGCGGCCGACGCCGCCTCGTTCCTCGTCTCGGCGCTCTTCGTGTACCGGACGCGGCCGCGCGTGATCGAGGCAGCCGAGCGCGAGGGCACGCTGCGCGAGATCGCCGCCGGAGCCCGCTACGTCGCCCGTGTCCCATGGCTCTGGGTGACCATCGTGCTATTCGCCGTCGTTCTGATGCTCCAGCTCGCCCCGCAGCAGGTGCTGATGCCCAAGCTGGTGACGACCCAGTGGCACCGGGGCATCGGCTCCTACGCGCTGCTGACGACGCTGATGGGCGTGGGCACGGTCGCGGGCACGCTCCTCTTCGGGCAGCTGCAGCCGCGTCGCCGGCGCGGCGTCGTCTCCTACGTCTTCTGGGTACTGAACAGTCTTGCCCTGGTCGGGATCGCGCTCTCGCCGTGGTACGAGCTGGCCGGCGCCCTGATGGTCGCGCGCGGATTCTGCGTCGGCTTCGGCGTCGCGATCTGGGAGACGATGCTGATGGAGCTCGTCCCCGACCACCTGCTCTCACGCGTGGTCAGCCTCGACTACTTCGGCTCGTTCGGCCTGATGCCGGTCGGGCTCGCGCTGGCGGCCGGCATCTCGGGACTCGCGTCTCCGGGGACGCTGATCGCGGCCGGGGCCGGGGCGAACGCGGTGCTGCTGGCGATCGTGCTCACCCGGCCCTGGCTGCGTGCGGTTGACTAGGTCGTGTCCTTTTTCCGTCCGCGGCGGCCGGGATCGGGGGGCGGGATCACCTCGGTCGTCTCGTCAAGATCGTCGGGAGCGCCGCGGATGTCCTCGCGTGCGCGCAGGTAGTCCTTGCGCGAGAGCTCGCCGCGCGCGTAGCGGACGTCGAGCAGCGCCAGCGCCCGCCCGCCGGGGGCCATCCCCGGCCCGAGCCACTTGACGAACGGCCGCTGGCCCTGCAAGCGGTAGTACGCATCGAGCGCCACCGAGACGATCGCGATCAGAAGCAGCGCGAGCGCGATGCCGAAGATCACCCAGAGGAGATCCGACGGCCCACCGCCCCCGGCGTGCTCGACGAACCCCTCGCGAAACGGGAACGGCTGGTTTCCGTATCTGTCCATGGCCTGAACCTAAGGCGTACACCTGAGAGGAAGCTGAGAGCCTTCCGCGTGTAGACCACATTGGCGGCCGAAGCCGGGCTTCGCCCGGCGAGAGGCCACGAAGGCTCAGGCAGTCGCCACGAAGAAGGAGGGGGCCCACGGGGGAACCCTGGGTTCCCCCGTGCTGTTGTCGGGGTGCCCAGATTTGAACTGGGGACCTCTCCGACCCGAACGGAGCGCGCTACCAGGCTGCGCCACACCCCGAGGCGCAGACAGGTTACCCGAGCGATTGACACAATCGCAGGCGATGGCCCGGCGCGACGAGATCCTCGACCACGCGGCAGAGCTACTCGACCTCGACTCCTTCTCGGACTACGGGCCGCAGGGGATGCAGGTCGCCGGCGCCGACGAGGTGACGAAGATCGTCTGCGCCGTCTCCTCCTCGCTGGAGCTCTTCGAGCGGGCCGCCGCGGCCGGCGCACAGCTGGTCATCGTCCATCACGGCCTGCTCTGGAACAACGAGCCCCGGACGATCGATCGCCGCGTGCGCCGCCGGCTCCAGGCGCTCTTCGACGCCGACCTGACGCTGGCCGCGTACCACCTCGCCCTCGACGCGCACCCTGAGGTCGGCAACAACGCCCTTCTCGCCCAGGAGCTCGGCGTCGACGTGGACGGCCCGTTCGCCGAGATCGGCGCCGGCGGGCAACTCACGGCCCCCGAACCGCTCGAGACCTTCCTCGCCCGCGTCCGCGAGCGCATCGGCACAGAGCCGCTCGTCTTCGCGGAAGGCCCCGACCCCGTCGAGCGCATCGCGATCGTCTCCGGCGGGGCCGGCAGGCACCTGGCCGAGGCGGCCGCCGAGGGGTACGACCTCTTCCTGACCGGCGAGGGGGAGGAGCCGAGCCTGCATCTCGCGCGCGAGCTCGGGATCACGTTCGTCGCCGCCGGCCACTACGCGACCGAGCGTCTCGGCGTCCAGGCGCTGTCGGCCCGGCTGGCCGAGCGGTTCGGACTCGAGTGGGAGTTCGTCGAGCTGCCGAATCCGGTCTAAAGCGGCCAAGGAAGGAAGCGCCACAGAGGCGTTCCTCCAAAGTGCCCTTGAGTGCCGCCTCCTTGAGTGCCGCCTCCGCACATGTCGGGCGCGGCGGGATGCGTGGCGAGATTCCGCGGGGGCGCCGCGGCCGGGGCTTTGCCGACCGGCCTCGGCGGCAGTATGCTGTGATGGTCATGCATCGTCCGGAGGAGCGGGACCTCTGATCTCTCGCCGCAACACCAGGAAGGCTTCGACCCAGCCCGTCCGCGCTTTGCGCCGGCGGGTTTTCTTGTTCCTAAGGAGGAAGGAGCGTCATGCCGAATCACCTCACGCCTGAAGAGCTGTCGAAGGAGCTCGGGATCGAGCGCGCGGACGTGATCCGCGTCTGCGTCCAGGAGGGCGTCCCGATCTACCAGGGCAAGATCGACAAGAGCCTGTTCCAGGCCCAGCTTCAGGCCATCGGCGCCGCTCCGCAGAAGCACTGATAGCGCGAGAGCGCGCTACTTCTTCGCGGCTGCGCGCCTCTGCGGGCGCGCGGGCGTCTTGGCGGGCGCCTTGCGTTCCTTCGCCTCGGCGACGCTCTTCTTGAGCGCCTCCATCAGGTCGATCACCGGCGCCTCGGGCACCGGCTCCGGCTCGGCGATCGGCGCGCCGGCCAGCTTCGCCTCCAGCAGCTTCCGCAGGTCCTGCCGGTACTCGCTCGTCAGCTGCTCCTTCGGCTCGAACGTGCCGACGAGGCTCTCGACGAGCTGGCGGGCGAGGTCGAGCTCCGCCTTCTTGACCTTCGTCTCCTCGGCGGCCTCGTCGATCTCCGCCTGCGAGTAGACGTCCTCCGCGACGTAGAGCGTCTCGAGCACGAGCGCCTCGCCCTTCGGGCGGATCAGGCAGAGCTTCTCCTTGCCGGCGAGCACGAAGCGGCCGATCGCGCCGACCTGTTCGTCCTTCATCACGTTCAGCAGCAGTACGTAGGGCCGTCGGCCCGCGGGCGAGCTCGCCGGAACGAGGAAATACGTGCGGTCGAAGTAGACGGGGTCGACGTCGCCGAGTGGGACGAAGCGCTCGATCTCGATCGAGCGAGAGGTGTTCTGGCGCTCGATCGCCTCCAGGTCGGCGTCCTCGACGATCACGAACTGGCCCTTCGCCACCTCCCAGCCCTTGACGATCTCGTCGCTCTCGACCTCACGCTCGTGCACGGGGCACCAGCGCTTGTTCTTGATCGGCGACTGACACTCACGGTGCAGCTGGCGGAACGCGACGTCGGAAGCGCGCGCAGACGGTTTCGTCGCCGGGGCGAGCCCGACGGGAATCGTCACCAGGCTGAAGCTGATCGATCCGTTCCAGGTCGTACGCATAGGGGCCAATCTCATTCTAGGCGGTGCTCCACTTCCCTCCGCGCTCAGTAAGCTCGCTGCGATGGCACAGACCGTCCCCAGCCCCGTTCGCACGACGCGGACGATCGCCGCGCTCTGGCGGAATGCGACCGCCAGAGCCGCAGCCGGGCCTGCATACCTCGCCGAGCGCGACGGCGGCTGGGTGGAGTTCTCGCAGGCGGAGGCGGCCCGGCGCGTCGACGACATCGCCAACGGGCTGCTCGCCCTCGGCGTCCGGAAGGGCGATGCATTCGCGATTCTCGGCTCGACGAGCCTCGAGTGGTGCCTGTTCGACTACGCGCTCGGCCTGATCGGTGCGATCGGGGCACCCGTGTACGCGAACAGCTCGCCCCAAGACTGCGCGTACGTGATCGGCCACTCCGAGTCGATCGGAGTGCTCGTCGAGGACGCCGAGCAGCTCGCGAAGGTCGAGGAAGTGCGCGGAGATCTGCCCCGGCTCCGCCACGTGCTCACGTTCGCCGACCTCTCCGACCTCGAGGCGCGCGGCCGTGCGCACGCCGCCGAGTTTCCGTCGGCGCTCGACGATGCGAGCGCCGAGGTCGGCGAGGAGGACCTCTTCACCTACATCTACACGTCGGGGACGACCGGCCCGCCGAAGGCCTGCATGATCCGCCACCGCAACTACTTCGAGATGGCCGCGTGCGTCGACAGGCTGCCGACCAGATTCCTGGAGCCGACGGACACGCTGCTGCTCTACCTGCCCCTCGCACACAACTACGGGCGTCTGATCCACCTTCAGGCCCGGTACGTCGGCTACACCCTCGCCTTCTGCCGCGACCCGCTCCAGGTCGGAGACGCACTCGCCAGCGTCCGGCCCACCGTTTTTCCGAGCGTGCCCCGCGTCTACGAGAAGGTGCACGCTGCGCTGCTCGCGAGGATGGACGAGGCGAGCGGCGCGCAGCGCGCGATCGGGCAGTGGGCGCTTCGGATCGGGCAGCGGGTCAGCCTGCTGCGGCAGGCGGGGAAGCCCGTCCCGCCGTGGCTCGCGCTGCGTCACCGCCTCGCCGACCGGCTCGTCTACTCGAAGGTGAAAGAGCGGCTCGGCGGACGGCTGCGCGTGGCCAACTCGGGCGGCGCCCCACTCGCCCGGGAGGTCATGGAGTTCTTCCACGCCTTCGACATCCTCATCCTCGAAGGCTACGGGCTGACCGAGTGCACGACCGCCTGCTCCGTCAACCGGCCCGACGGCTTCAAGTTCGGCACGGTCGGCCCGCCGCTGCCGGGGTTCGAGGTCAAGCTGGCGGACGACGGCGAGCTCCTGATCCGCAGCGAGACCGTCTTCGCGGGCTACTTCAAGGACGAGGAGGCGACGCGCGAGGTGCTCGGCGAGGACGGCTGGCTGCGGAGCGGCGACATCGCGGAGATCGACGACGACGGCTTCATCACGATCACCGACCGCAAGAAGGACATCATCGTAACCGCGGGCGGCAAGAACGTCGCTCCCCAGAACCTCGAGAACGAGCTGAAGGCGTCGAAGTACGTCTCGCAGGCGCTGGTCGTCGGCGACCGGCGGCCCTACGTGGCCGCGCTGATCACGCTCGACGAGGCGGAGCTCGAGAAGTGGCGCGCCGGGGGCGGCGGCGAGGTGGACGCGCTCGTCCAGGGGATCGTCGACGAGGTCAACCGCCGGCACTCACGCTTCGAGCAGATCAAGCGCTTCGCCGTCCTTCCACGAGACTTCTCCGCCGAAGAGGGCGAGATCACGCCGACGCTGAAGCTGAAGCGCCGCGTCGTGCAGGAGCACTTCGCGGACACGATCGAGGGGCTCTATGCGCAATGAGCAGCTTCGCCGCTCATTGCGCTAGCTGTGCCAGCAGGTCGAACGTCGGCGCCCTCACCTCTTCGCTCGCGATGGAGAAATGGCCACGGCGGCACCCAGCGCGACGTCTGCCTTAAGCGCGGGGCCTCCGCCGACCGCCACAGCTAGAGCTTTCGACGAAGTCGAAAGCTCAGGTGATCCGGCGCGCGCCGACGAACGTGGCCGAGTACCAGCTGTCGCTGAGGCTGGAGATCTTGACCACGTCACCGGTGTGGGGCGCGTGGATGAACTGGCCGCCGCCGATGTAGATGCCCATGTGCCCGAGGCCGTCGAAGAAGACGAGGTCGCCGGGCTCCAGCTGGTCGATCGAGACTGGTGTGCCGTAGTTGAACTGGGACGCCGCGTGGTGGGGCAGCGAAATGCCGACCTGCGCGTAGACGAACATCACGAACCCTGAGCAGTCGAAGCCGGACGGCGAGGCGCCGCCCCAGACGTACGGGACGCCCAGGTACTGCATCGCGATCGCGACGACACCGCCGTACCTCGAGGGCGGCGCGACCGAGATGCCCTCGGCCGAGACCGCCGAGGCGCCGACGGCATCGTTCGCCAGGGCCTCGGCCGAGGCCTGATTCTGCGCGGCGAGCTGTGTCCGCAGTCGAGCCGCGACCTCGATCCGCAGCTGCTCCTGGCGCCGCGCCTCCTCGGCCTGGAGCTTGGCGATCTCGCCCTTGATCGAGCCGAGCAGACGTTGTCGCTCGGCCAGGCCGGATTCGACCTGCCGTCTGGCGGCGGCACGCTCGGCCACGACCTGCTCCTGGCGCACGTGCGCCTTGCGCAGCTGGACTCCGCGAACGGCGACGACGTGCTTGAAGCGCTGGATCTCGGCGAGCACCTGGTTGTCCTGCGACGAGACGCTGTTGACAGTCTCGATTCGGTTCAGGAAGTCGCTGAGGCTCCGCGAGCCGAGGATGATCGCGAGCGTCGAGTCCTCCTGGCCGGACGTATAGATCGCGCGCAGACGTGCGCCGAGACGCCGCTGCGCGAGCTTGAGGTTGCTCTTGGCGATCGTGTAGTGCCTCGTGTTGAGCGCCCGGTCACGCTCGATCGCACCCAGACGGTCATTCGCGCCGTTGTACGACTCGATCGCCTTCTCGAGCCGGACGTCCAGCGAGTGGATCTCGTTCAGGACCCGCTGCGCCTCTGCCCGCTTTGCTGTGACCTGCGGCGGCTCAGCCGTTGCCGAGGCGGCGGCGAGTAGAGCAGCTGAAGCTACGAGGAATACAGCCGTCGCCTGCCGTGCGCGGGAACAAATGCCCCACACCACTCTCGACAAGCGCACCGGGAGGGGCCGGCACGTCACAGGGCCAGCACCCTAGCAGCGTCCGCGGACGCAGGCAAACGCCAAGGTGCCGCATTTCTGCCGGAAAAGTGCCAAAAACTGCCGTTTGCGGTGACCTGGAACGGGGTCCTCTGTGGTACGGTCGGGCGGCTTTGCAGGGCCGAAATCATCGTCTCGTTCGCCGTGTTCTTCTCCTGTGCACGGGACTCCTGCTCCTCCTCGGGATTCCGGCGACGGGGCCCGCGCAGGGGCCCGGCGTCGGCGCGCTGAAGGAGAAGAGCGCCGCACTCGCCGCCCGGTCGCGGGAGGCGGTCGTCCAGCTGTACGCGCTCGAGAGCCGGCTCCAGCAAGCCAACGGCGATCTGGCGCGGATCGACGCACGGGCGGCGGCGCTCGCACAGCAGCAGGACTCCGCCCGGCGCCGCCACCGCGCCGCCCAGCGCACGATGGTCGTGGCGCAGTTCCGCCTCGGGCAGCAGCTTCGGATCCTCTACCAGCAGGACGAGCCGGACCCGATCGCCGTCATCCTCGGCGCCACGTCGCTCGACGAGGCAATCGACGGGCTGGAGAACATCACCCGGACTGCCCGCGCCACCAAGGCAGTGATCGAACAGGCGCGCTCCGCGCGCAGGCTGATCGCCCGGACACAGCGCGAGCTCGCCGTGCGGGTCGGCCGCACCCGGGCGATCCGTGCGACGCTTGCGGCCACCGCCGCCGGCCTGGAGCAGGCGCGGGCCGAGCGGACGACCTACCTCTCACAGCTTCGCCAGGAGCAGCAGCTGACGGTCAGGCAGATCTCTTCGCTCGAACGCCAGGCGCAGGAGGCGCACCAGCGCGCGCAGATCGTCACCCAACAGGCCGCCGCTCAGCAACCCTCGGCCCAGCAGCCCTCGGCCCAATCTACGGCGGCGCAGGAGCCTGTAACGCCGGCGCCGGTCGCGACCACGACGGACGCTCCAGTCGACCCCACGGAGCCCCCGCCACCGCCGTTCGAGTCGGTCTCCCAAGGGACGACGTCCTCGTCGCCCGCGACGCCGCGCCCTCCGCGGCCCGGCGGAACGATGACCGTCCTCGCAACCGCGTACTGCCTGAAGGGAACGACGACGACGGGACTGCCGGTCGGTCCGGGGATCGTCGCGGTCGACCCGACCGTGATCCCGCTCGGAACGAGGATGACGATCCCCGGCTACGGCGAGGGCGTGGCCGCGGACACGGGCGGTGCAGTGCGGGGCGCCCGCATCGACGTCTGGATCGCCTCGTGCGCGGAGGCGCGCGCCTTCACGCGGACGGTGACGATTACGTTCCACTGACCCTGGGCAGGCTGTCGGAGGTCACTACAATGCCGGCGAGCCCGCGCCCAGGGGGGCAGATGAGCGACGCTCTTGCACGAGAGCACGACGGCCAGGACGACGTGCGCGTCCTGCTGGTGGACGACCACGACCTCTTCCGGACGGGCCTGCGGAACCTGCTCGAAGAGCACGGCAGCCTCCAGGTGGTCGGCGAGGGCGCGAACGGAAGCGAGGCGGTGCGCCTCGTCCGCGAGCTGGCCCCGGACGTCGTCGTCATGGACCTGAACATGCCGTCGATGAGCGGGGTCGAGGCAACGCGCCACATCACGGCGCTCTCCCCGCTGACGCGCGTGATCGTGCTGACGATCTCGGACGAGGACGGCGACGTGATGGACGCGATCGTCGCGGGCGCCTGCGGCTACCTGCTCAAGGACGCGTCTATCGACGACGTCGTCACGGGCATCCGCTCGGCCGCCGTCGGTGCCTCGCTGATCTCGCCGACGATCGCAGCAAAGGTCCTGCAGCGGGTGCGAGCCTCGACCGCGGACACCGACCTGGCAGAGTCGATCCGCACCGAGCTGTCCGACCGTGAGCTCGAGGTGCTGAAGCTGATCGCCATCGGCAAGGACAATGCCCAGATCGCCGCCGATCTCGTGATCAGCCCCAAGACGGTCAAGAACCACATCTCGAACATCCTGATGAAGCTGCAAATCCAGAACCGGATCCAGGCAGCCGTCTACGCCGTCCGCTCAGGCTTGGCGTAGAAACGCCGGTCCGCCGCCGCGACCGACATGGCGGGCGCGGCCCACCATGGCCGTCGGAGATCCCGTGGGCCTCGCGCGTGCCAAGGCCGGCTCCGCCACCGCCGGCAGAACGGGCCCGCTCGCAAGGAGGGGGCTCACGGGGGAAAGCCGGCCGCGGCCGGGACTACCCGCGGCCGGTGCCCTGCCTCACACGCAACGCGTGTGGGCAGAACCAGGGGCTCCCCCGTGCTTCTCAGGCTGCGCGGATTCTGCGGGCCGTCTCGCGGAGCTTTAGCAGCGCGGCACGCAGCTCGGCCAGCTCGTCGTCGGTGCGCGCGATCCCGTGCGCGAGGCCCGCGACCTCGACCACGGTCTCGGAGCCCGGGCTTTCGCCGAGCGACGCCGCCCGCTCCTCGAGCCGTTGCCGCAGCCGCCGGCGCTCGGCCTCGATCTGGAGCGCGCACGCGTAGCCGTCGGCGAGCGTGCGCTCGACCTGGGCGAGCAGGGGAACGGGAGCAGCAGTCAGGACGCGGATGTCGTCGAGCACGGCTCCGCGATCGGGCGCGTTTGCGGCCATCTGGACGATTATCCAACCGGCAGCGGGCGTGCTCATGGGCCGGGCGTCCTATCTTTTCCTCTGGTGAGGCCCACCGTCGTCGCCCGTACTGCCGGCGCGCTCGCCGCTGCCCTGGCCCTTGCCCTCGGTTCGCCGCCCGCCGGAGCCGCGGCTTCGCTCCGGGCCCGCCTGCACGCGGCGCTCACCGGTTTCGACGGGCGAGGCACGGGAGTGCTTGCCGTCGATCTCGGCTCCGGCCGCGTCGTCTACGCGCACAACGCGAACGCCTCGCTAATGCCCGCCTCAAACCAGAAGCTCGCTCTCACCTACGCCGCGCTCGTCGTGCTCGGCCCGTCCTTTCGTATGCGAACGGAGGTGCTCGGGGAAGGCCACCTCGAAGGTGCCACGACGTGGCGCGGGAACCTGATCCTCAAGGGATACGGAGACCCGACCCTCGACCGCGCCGGGCTCGCCGAGCTCGCGCTCCGGCTGCGGGCAGCCGGAGTCCGGCGGGTGACGGGGAGCCTGGTCGCGGACGAGTCGTGGTTCGACGTTCGTCGCCGCGGCCCGGGCTGGAAGGCGTCCTTCGTTCCCGTCGAGTCACAGCCGCTGTCGGCGCTGACGGTCGCGGGCGCGAGCGGTGCCCTGGGAACGGCCAGGCTCTTTCGCGAGGCGCTGGCGCAGGCCGGCGTCCGCCTCCAGGGGGGCACGAAGGTCGCTCGGGCCGGCGGTTGGCCGCTCGCGGTCCGCTACTCCGCGCCACTGGACGAGATTCTCCACCACATGGATGTCGAGAGCGACAACTTCACCGCCGAGCTGGTCCTGAAGCAGCTCGGCGCCACGATCGCCGGTCGGGGCACGACCGCGGCCGGAGCGGCGGTCGTGCGCGGAGTCCTCGCCGACCGGCGCGTACCGCTGGCCGGAGTGCGAATCGCGGACGGCTCCGGCCTTTCCGCGCTCGACCGCCTGACGGCGAAGGCGCTCGTGACGATCCTCCAACGCGTCTGGGCCGACTGTGAGCTCCGGCCCGTCGTCTTCCGGATCCTCCCCGTCTCGGGGCGCGACGGCACGCTCGAGGACCGCCTGGCGAAACCGCCGGCCCGCGGCAACGTCCGCGCGAAGACGGGCACCCTCGACGTCGCCTCCTCGCTCAGCGGCTTCGTCCGCGAGCGCTACGCGTTCGCCATCCTCCAGAACGGCCGGCGGCTCTCTCCCTCTGCCGCCCGGGCCGCCCAGGACCGGTTCGCGACCGTCCTGGCGGCCCAGTAGATGGCGGGAGGCCATGCCCATACGCACGGCGTGGTCGATCCTTCGATCACCCGCTCGAAGGCAGGCATCCGGGCCGTCTCGATCAGCCTCGCCGTGCTCACCCTGACGGCGGCCGTCCAGACGCTGATCTACGCGCGGACCTTGAGCGTCGCCCTCCTCGCCGACCTGATCCACAACTTCGGCGACGCCTCGACTGCGATCCCGCTCGGCCTCGCCTTTTTCCTGCGCAGCGCGCGCGGAGAGCGCCTGGCCGGGCTCGCGGTCGTGCTCGCCATCTTCGTCAGCGCCTGCATCGCCTTCGTGCAGACGATCCTGCGCTTCATCCACCCACACGAGCTCTCGCACCTCTGGTGGCTGGCCGCAGCCGGGGTGATCGGGTTCGCCGGCAACGAGATCGCCGGGCGGATCCGCACCCGCGCAGGCAGACGCCTGGACAGCCCGGCGCTCGTCGCGGACGGGAACCACGCCCGCGTGGACGGCTTCGTCAGCCTCGGCGTGGTCGCGAGCGCCGCCGTGGTGGCGCTGGGCGCTCCGATCGCCGACCCGGTGATCGGGCTCGTGATCACATTCGTGATCCTTCGAATCACGTGGGCGAGCTGGCGGACCGTGCGCGCGCTGCCTAGCCGCGCAGGAGCGCGACGAGGTCGGCTTCAGTGAGCAGCGACACGCCTTCCCGTTGCGCCTTCGTCAGCTTCGACGCACCCGGCTCCTCGCCGACGATCAGGCCCGTCGTCTTCTTCGATACCGAGGTCGTTACTTTCGCGCCCTTCGCCTCGAGCGCGGCCGTCGCCGCCTCGCGGGACATCGACTCGAGCGTCCCCGTGATCACGTAGGTGCTGCCGGTCAGCGGTCCTTCCGGCGGCCGGTCCTCCTCGCCGGTCTCGAACCTGAGGCCGAGGTCGCGCAGCTCCTGGACGAGGGCGCGGTTCTGCTCGTCGTCGAACCACTCGACGACGAGCTCGGCCCGGTCGGGGCCGAACCCCTCGACCTGCTCGACCTCCTCCTGCGTCGCCGCCGTCAGCCGGTCGACATCGCCGACGTGGCGCGCAAGGTTCTGGGCGAGCACCCAGCCGATTCCGGTGATGTTGAGCCCGAGCAGGACACGCGAGAACGGCACCTGCTTCGAGGCCTGGATCGCCTCGATCGCGTTCGTGGCCGAGATTTCGCCGAAGCCGTCCAGCTCGAGGAGCTGCTCCTTCGTCAACCGGTACAGGTCGGGCAGCGAGCGGACGAGGCCTCGGTCCCAGAGCAGGCGGATCGTCTGCTCGCCGACGCCCTCGATGTCGGACGGGCCCTGGACCCAGTTGATCAGCGTCTCCAGCCCGCGCGATGGGCAGGCGCGGTTCGGGCAGCGGTGCATGACCTCGCCCTCCGGCTTCACCACCTCGGTGTTGCAGAGCGGGCAGCGCTTCGGCATCCGGAACTCCTTCGTCCCCGGCTGGTGCTCGCCGGCCGGCCCGACGATCTGCGGAATCACATCCCCCGCCCGCTGGACGATGACGATGTCGCCCTCGCGGATCTGCTTCCGGTTGATGTCCTCCTCGTTGTGGAGCGTTGCCCGCGTGACCGTGACGCCGCCGACCTCGACCGGCTCCATCACCGCCCACGGGTTGAGCGCGCCGGTCCGGCCGACCCGGATGTGGATCTTCAGCAGCTTCGTCTGAGCGGTCATCGGCGCCCACTTGAAGGCGCGCGCCCACCGCGGCCGCGAGTGCAGCGCTCCTAACCGGCGTTGCTGGTCGAGCGAGTCGACCTTGATCACGATTCCGTCGATCTCGTAGTCGAGCTCGATGCGCCGCCTCTCCCATGCGATGCATGCCGTCGCAACCTCCTCGATCGACTCGAGCCGCTCCGCGTATGGATTCGTCCGGAAGCCACGCTCGCGCAGCCAGCCGAGCATCTCGAACTGGCTTCCGAAGGCGATGCCCTCCACGTACCCCGTGCCGTAGATCCATGTCGACAGGGGCCGCTCGGCCGTGATCGCCGAGTTCTTTTGGCGGAGGGAGCCGGCGGCCGCGTTGCGGGGATTGGGCGCCAGCTTCTGGCTCGTCCCGGCGAGGCGCTCGTTCAGCTCGCGGAACCCGGACAGCGGCAGGTAGACCTCGCCGCGCACCTCGACGACCGCCGGCGGGTCCTTGCCCAGCATCCGCAGCGGAATCGCCGGGATCGTGCGGAGGTTCGGGGTGACGTCCTCGCCCTGCACGCCGTCGCCGCGGGTCGCCCCGCGAACGAAAAGGCCGCTTTCGTACGTCAGGTTGACGGCCAGCCCATCGATCTTGGGCTCGATCACGAATGCGACCGGCTCGTCGGTGCCGAGACGCTTCCGCACGTCGTCGGCCCACTTCTGGAGCGCCTCGTCGGTGGTCGCCTTCTCCAGCGATCCCATCTCTTCGAGGTGCTGCACCTTCTGGAACCGATCCGACGCCGGTGCGCCCACTCGCTGCGTCGGCGAGTCGGGCGTGACGAGGTCGGGACTCGCGGTCTCGAGCGCCGCGAGCTCGTCGTAGAGGCGGTCGTACTGCGCATCCGAAACCGACGGCTCGTCGAGGACGTGGTACTCGTAGAGGTAGCGGTTCAGCAGCTCGCGGAGCTCGGCCGCGCGCTGTGACGGCCGCCTAGAGGACGCCATACAGCTCTTCGGCCGTGTCCACGACCGCGTCCGGCCCCTCCGCCTCCATTCGCTCCCGCGTGTGGATCCCGCCCCAGGTGACGCCGATCGCGTGCACTCCGGCCGCCTTCGCGGCCGCGATGTCGAACGGAGCATCGCCGACGTAGGCGGTGTGGTCGGGCGCGGCGCCCAGCCGCTCGAGGGCGACGAGGATCTGATCCGGATGCGGTTTGCCGCGCGGAGCCTCGTCCGAGCCGACGACGACGTCCATCACGTCACGGAACCCGAGCGCGTCGATCGCCAGCTGGACGATGTCGCCGCGCTTGGCGCTGACGATGCCGAGCCTCCGCCCTTCTCGATCGAGCTGCTCGAGCAGCTCGAGCATCCCGGGGAACGCTTCGAGCTCCGAGTGCAGCGGCCGGTAGAACTCGCGGTAGGCGTGGGCGAGCTCCTCGGCCTTGTCGGCGTCGAAGTCGGCCATCTGCTGGACGAGATGCCCCGCGCCGACGCGCGCCATGAGCTCCTCGTCGGGAATCGTGCGGCCCAGCACCGTCTGCGTCGCATGCCTGAACGACTCGAGGATCATCCAGCCGGAGTCGACGATCGTGCCGTCGAGGTCGAAGAGGACTACCGAGAACCGCACTTGCCTGATGCTAACGGCGACGTAGCATTTGGCCCGATGGTTCGTCTGGCGATCGTCTGCAGCAGTGCCGTCTTCGTCGTGGCAACCGGCGTCGCGCTGGGTGCGAGCGGTGCCGATCCGTTCCGCACGCCGTCCGGGAACATCTACTGCGCGTACGAGCACTACAGCTTCGCGCCCTTCGACCTCCGCTGCGAGATCCGGAGCGGCGTGAAGCCGCTGCCGCCCCGCCCGCGGACGTGTGGCGACGCCGATTGGGGCGGCGGCTACTCGATGCGCCCGACCGGCCGCGCACACGTGCTCTGCATCACGGACACGATCTACGACCCCAGGGCGAAGATGCTCGGCTACGGCACGACCTGGCGCGGCGGCGGATTCACGTGCTCGTCGAAGACGACCGGCCTCCGCTGCACGAACCGCTCTGGGCACGGGTTCTTCCTCAGCCGCCAGCGCTCGTATGCCTTCTGACTAGCCTAGTACTCGACGCCGACGAGGTACAGGCCCCATGACGGTGCGGTCATCCCGGCCTCCGAACGCGGGCGGCTCTCCAGCAGGTGCGCGATCTCCTGCGGCCCCTGCTCGATCATCGTCCCGGCGAGCGTTCGCACCATGTGGCGGAGGAAGCTGTCGGCGGTGATCTCGAGCTCGAGCGCGTCGCCGCGACGGTGCCAGGCGGCGGCCAGCACCTCGCGGACAAAGACGGAGTGCTGGGTCTCGGTCGGCGTGAAGGCGCGAAAGTCATGCTGGCCGAGCAGGAGATCGGCGGAGTCGGCCAGGCGCTCCTCGTCCACGGGGCGCGGCAGCCACCAGCTGCGGTGCTGCTCGAACGGTGATGGGGTCCGGCGCCGCCAGATGCGGTAGCGGTAGCTCCGCGAGCGGGCCGACCTGCGAGCGTCGAAGTCGGCCGGCACCTCTCGAGCGGCGGCCACCGCGAGGTCGTCGGGCAGGACCGTGTTCAGCGCCTCGGCGGCCTTCTCGGGAGGCGGCCCGCCCGACACCTCCACGCTCGCCACCTGGCCCAGTGCGTGCACCCCAGCGTCGGTCCGGCCGGCGACCGCAAGGTTGTCGAACCTCGCGTACAGGCTCGCGAGCCCCTCCCGCAGCGTGCCCTCGACAGTGCGCGCCCCCGGCTGCGCGGCCCACCCGAAGAAATCTGTACCGTCGTACTCGATGTCGAGCCTGAGGCGCACCGGCCTGATCCTCGCACTCGCGGCGGCGGCGCTGCTGGCCGGCTGCGGTGGCGGCGGGAAGAACACAGCGACTACTCAAGCGACCGCCACGGCTGCGACATCGCAGGGGTCCGAGCAGCGACCTCCCCTCGACGCGTCGAAGACCTACACCGTGACGCTGAAGACGAACGAAGGCACCTTCTCGTTCGACCTCGACGTGAAGGACTCGCCGAACACGGCCGCCTCCTTCGCCGCGCTCGTGAAGAAGGGCTTCTTCGACGGGCTCACCTTCCACCGGATCGTTCCCGGCTTCGTGATCCAGGGCGGCGACCCGAACGGCGACGGCACCGGCGGCCCCGGCTACACGACTGTGGACATCCCGCCCTCCGACGCGAAGTACACGAAGGGCGTCGTCGCTATGGCGAAGGGCGGCGCGGAGCCGCCGGGGACCTCCGGCAGCCAGTTCTTCGTCGTCACCGGCGACGACATCGGCCTCCCGCCCGACTACGCGCTGCTCGGGAACGTCACCAGCGGCACAGGCGTGGTCGAGGAGATCGGGAAGCTCGGCGACCCAAGCACCGAGCAGCCGACGAAGCGAATCGTGATCGAGACGGCGTCGCTCAGCGAGAAGTAGACGTCAGGTGCTCGCGCAGCCGCGCGAGCCGCTCGTCCCACTCGCTTCCGACCCGCTCCATCCATGAGAGCGCATCCGCCAGCGGCTCCGGGGTCAACCGGTAGCGCGTCTCGCGACCCGCCCGGCGCGCCTGGACGAGCCCCGCGTCGCTCAGGGCCGCAAGGTGCTTCGAGACGGCCTGCCTTGTCACCGGCAGTCCGGCGGCGAGCTCGGTCAGCGACGCCGAGTCGCGTCCGGCCAGGGACTCGAGGAGCCGGCGGCGGCTCCCGTCAGACAGCGCAGAGAAGACGCTGTCTTCCCGCATATGCGTGCGCCTCCAGGGCCCAGGCCCACTCGGCGGTCGCGGTCTCGGTGACGACGAGTCGCGTGCCTTCCTCGGTCTCGTCGAGCGTGAAGGTGACCTCACTCTCCTCCGGCGTCGACGGATCCCACCAGCGGATCGCCAGCCGCCGCTCCGGCTCGACCTCCTCCACGACCGCGTGCCTGACCTCGCCGTCCTCCCACCGGAAGACCCCGCCGCGATCGAGGTCGAACTCGACGTCGTTCGCGAACCACTCCTCGAGGCGCTCCGCGTCCGTCAGCGCCTCCCAGACCTCCTCCGGCGGCGCGTCGAACACGATCTCGCGTACAACCTCCACCGTTCCTCCTTCTGCAACCTACAGGTTGCATATATGATCTGCAACTTCTGAGTTGCGCAATCTAGCAAGAGTTCCAAAGGAGGAGGACGGCGATGAGCCAGGTGATCCCGATGGTCGTCGAGACGGACGGCCGCTACGAGCGCTCGTTCGACATCTACTCGCGGCTCCTGCGGGAGCGGATCGTCTTTCTCGGCACCGAGGTCGACGACCACGTCGCGAACTTGATCACGGCTCAGCTGCTCTTCCTGGAGGCGGACGATCCGGACAAGGACATCTCCCTCTACGTCAACTCCCCCGGTGGCTCGGCCTACGCGGGCATGGCGATCTACGACACGGTGCAGTACGTCAAGCCGGACGTCCGCACGATCTGCGTCGGCATGGCGATGTCGGCGGCGGCGATGATCCTCTGCGGCGGCGCGGCCGGGAAGCGCTCAGCCCTGCCGAACTCGAAGGTGATGATCCACCAGGGCTCAGCGGGCTTCCGCGGAGCGCCGACGGACATCGAGATCCATGCGCGCGAGGTCCTCTCGACCACCCACCGGATGGCGGAGATCATCGCGCGCCACTCGAGCCGCGACGTCGAGCAGGTAATGCGCGACATCGACCGCGACCGCTTCATGACGCCTGCCGAGGCGCTCGACTACGGGCTGATCGACGAGATCATCTCGACCCGCGCCACCGAAGGCGGCTAGGCGGCGGGCTAGGAGGCGGCGGCCGTCTCGGCCGGTGCGGCGGCCTCGACCTCGGCCTGCTCTTCCTGCTCCTGGCGGCGGCGCAAGCGCAGGCGGCGCCGCTCGGCCTTCTCCTCGGCCTGCTCCTCCGCGGAGAAGTCGACGAGCTCGAGGTAGGCCATCTCGGCTGCGTCGCCGAGACGCGGCCCGATCCGCACGATCCGCGAGTAGCCCCCGGCCCGTGCCTTGAAGCGGGGCGCGACCTCGGCGAAGAGCTTGTGGACGACCTCCTGCGAGCGGAGGTAGGCCATTGCCTGCCGCCGAGCGTGCAGGTCGCCGCGCCGGCCGAGCGTGATCATCTGCTCGGCGATCGGCCGAACCGCCTTTGCCTTCGTCACGGTCGTCTTGATGCGGCCGTGCTCGATCAACGCGCCCGCCAGGTTGGCGTAGAGCGCCTTGCGGTGCGAGGCGTCGCGGCCCAGCTTCTTGCCGGCGCGGTGGTGTCGCATGGCCTTTAGCTCTCGCCTCCGCCCTCGTCGCCGCGGAGCCGGAGACCGTGCGTTGCCAGCGTCTCCTTGACCTCCTCGATCGACTTCTTGCCGAAGTTCGGGATCGCGGCCAGCTCGGACTCGGACTTCATCACGAGGTCGCCGATCGTCTCGATGCCCACGCGCTTGAGGCAGTTGTACGAGCGGACACCCAACTCGAGCTCCTCGATCGGGAAGTTCTCCATCCCGTGCGCGAGCGACGGCTCGGCGGGCCCGCCGTCAACGGCCGCAGCCGCCTCGCCGAAGCCCTCCATCTTCTCGATGTCCGTGAAGATCGCGAGCTGGCGGATCAGGATCTCGGCGGCCTGGCCGACCGCCTCACGCGGATCGAGCGAGCCGTCGGTGGTGATGTCGAGCCGCAGCTTGTCGTAGTCGGTGCGCTGCCCGACGCGGGCGGCCTCGACGTCGTAGGCGACGCGCCGCACGGGCGAGAACATCGAGTCGATCGGAATCACGCCGATCGTGTGCTCGGGCCCGCGGTTCAGCTCGCTCGGAACGTACCCGCGGCCGCGGCCGATGGTCAGCGTCAGCTCGAGCTTGCCCTTGTCGGCGAGGTTGGCGATCTCGAGGTCCGGGTTGAGGATCTCGAGGTCGGCCGGCGCCTCGATGTCGGAGGCCTTGACAGGCCCCGGACCCCTCTTCTGGAGCCGCACCTCGACGTCCGGCGACTCGCCGTGCAGCCGGCAGATCATGTTCTTGAGGTTGAGGATGATGTCGGTGACGTCTTCGCGAACGCCCGGCAGCGTCGTGAACTCGTGCGCGACGCCCTCGATCTTGACCGAGGTCACGGCGGCGCCCTCCAGCGAGGAGAGCAGCACGCGGCGCAGTGAGTTGCCGAACGTGTAGCCGAAGCCGCGGTCGAGCGGCTCGATCACGAAGATGCCGCGGAGGTCGTCGACCTCCTCGTGGACGATCTTCGGTACCTGGAATTCCATTATGCGAGTTGCCAATTCGTCCCTAGCAGAACGCTTCGCGTTCCGCTAGATACCCCCTCTCAATGTTCGATGGTCTCTTGGTCTGCAAATACACGGTTCTCTATTCCAAATGATCCGCAGGATCATTTGGAATAGAGCTCGACGATGAGCGACTCCTGCACCGGGGTATCGATCTCTCCCCGGTCGGGCCACTTGAGAATCTTGCCGGTCAGCCCGTCGTGGTCCGCCTGCAGCCACGGGGCGACCGAAGCGGTCAGGTCGGTCGCGTCACGCACGACCTGCTCGGCGGAAGAGCCGGTGCGGATCGTGATGACGTCGTTCGGCTTGACCTGGTAGCTAGGGATGTTCACGCGCCGGCCGTTGACCTGGAAGTGACCGTGGCGCACAAGCTGGCGGGCCTGCGCGCGCGAGGCGGCGAACCCGAGCCGGTAGACGACGTTGTCGAGGCGGGTCTCCAGCATCCGCAGCAGGATCTCGCCCGTGATCCCCGAGCTCCGCGAGGCCTTCTCGTAGTACGTGCGGAACTGCTTCTCGAGCAGGCCGTAGTAGCGGCGCGCCTTCTGCTTCTCGCGCAGCTGGAGCAGGTACTCCGACTGCTTGATGCGGCCGCGGCCGTGCTCGCCGGGCGGATAGCTGCGGCGCTCGATCGCGCACTTCTCGGTCAGGCAGCGCTCGCCCTTGAGGAAGAGCTTCATCCCCTCGCGGCGGCACTGCTTGCACTTCGGGCTGCGGTCCCGGGCCACTAGACCCTCCGCCTTTTCTTCTGGCGGACGCCGTTGTGGGCCTGCGGGGTGACGTCCTTGACGCCGAGGATCTCGAGGCCCGCGGCCTGGAGCGAGCGAATCGCCGTCTCGCGGCCGGACCCGGGGCCCTTCACGAACACCTCGACCTTCTGCAGGCCGTGCTCCATGCCCTTGCGCGCTGCCGCGTCCGAGGTAACCTGCGCCGCGAAGGGCGTCGACTTGCGCGAGCCCTTGAAGCCGGCGGAGCCCGCCGACTCCCACACGATCACGTTCCCCTCCTTGTCGGTCAGGGAGACGATCGTGTTGTTGAACGAGGTCTTGATGTGCGCTTGGCCGATCGCGATGTTCTTCTTGACACGGCGGCGCGTGCGACCACGGGTCGCCTGTCGACGAGGAGGTGCCATTACGTTTTGGTCGCCGCCTTCTTACCGCGGCCGACCGTCTTCTTCGGGCCCTTGCGCGTGCGCGCGTTCGTCTTCGTCCGCTGGCCGTTCACCGGCAGCCCACGACGGTGGCGCAACCCGCGGTAGGAGCCGATCTCGGTCAGGCGCTTGATCGACTGCTGGCGCTCGCGACGGAGATCTCCCTCGACCTGGAGATGCTCGTCGATGTGCCGCTGGAGCTTCGTGACCTCCTCGTCGGTGAGGTCGCGGATCTTGGTGTCGGGGGAGAGTCCGAGCGCAGCGCAGATCTCGCGCGCAGTCGGCTCCCCGATTCCGTAGATGTACGTCAGCCCGATCTCGAGCCGCTTCTGGTTGGGGAGGTTCACTCCTGCGATGCGTGCCAACTCTTCTCCTTAGCCCTGGCGTTGCTTGTGTCGCGGGTTCGTGCAAATGACCATGGTCGTGCCGTGCCGCTTGATCACGCGGCAGCGCTCACACATGGGCTTGACGGATGCTCTGACTTTCATCGGTAGCGGTAGGTGATTCGGCCTCTGGACAGGTCGTACGGGGAGAGCTCGACCTTAACCCGGTCGCCGGGGAGGATGCGGATGTAGTGCTTGCGCATCTTCCCGGAGATGGTCGCGAGCACCGTTGGCCCGTCGTCGACCTGGACCCGGAACATCGTGCTCGGAAGCGACTCGACAACCTCGCCTTCGACCTCGATCTTCTCTTCCTTGACCGCCATCCTTCCTCACAGAAACCGCGCTCCGCGAGCGCGGGCTCGAAACGTGTTGAACCCACAGAGCACGGCACAGCGGCGGCTGCGCCGTGAAGGGTTATCGTAGCAAAACGGGTGCGGCCGTCAGGATGCGCGGCCCACCTGCCGTGACCGCGACGGTGTGCTCGAAATGGGCCGAAAGCGAACCGTCCGCGGTCGAGATCGACCACTCGTCGTCGTGGACGTAGATGTCGGCCCCGCCGACGTTGATCATCGGCTCGATTGCGAAGGTCATGCCCTCCGCGAGCAGTGGGCCGCGCCCTGGCTCGCCGTAGTTCGGGATCTGCGGATCCTCGTGCATCGACCGGCCGACTCCGTGGCCGACGAGGCTGCGCACGACGGAGAAGCCCGCGGCCTCCGTGGCCGCCTGCACCGCGTGGGAGATGTCGGAGAGGCGGTTGCCGGGCCGGCACTGCTCGACTCCGGCTGCCAGCGCCGCCTGGCAGGCCTCGAGCAGCCGCTCGGCCTCCGCGGAGATCTCGCCGATCGGAAACGTGTACGCGGAATCGGCCACGAAGCCGTCGAGCGTGACGCCGACGTCCACGGAGAGGATGTCCCCGTCGGAGAGCTCGTAGGACCCCGGGATCCCGTGCACGACCATGTCGTTGGGCGACAGGCAGGTTGCCGACGGGTAGCCGCGATAGCCCTTGAAGGTCGGGTAACCGCCCTGCGAGACGATGAACTCCTCCGCGATCGCATCGAGCTCGGCGGTCGTCACCCCCGGGCGGGCGTGCTCGCCGATCAGCGCGAGCGTCTCGGCGACGACGCGGCCGGCGGCCGCCATCCGCTCGATCTCATGGGGGCTCTTGCGGATGATCAGAGTCGCCCCTCTGTCCGAATCGTGCCCGTTGGCCGCGAAACGCCCGTCTCGCAAGGACGCAGGGAGCGCTCGTAGCCGTAGGCTACGGGCGCGACTGAGGACGCCGCGAGACGGAGCGTTGCAGCGCCCCAGCGGGTGCGAGGCGGGCAGAGGGTCGACGAATTCATGAACGCGCCGCCACCTGGTCGAGCGCTTGACGGATCTCGGCGAACACCTGCTCGATCGGCCGCTCGGCGTGGATGCCGACGACGTTGCCGCGGGTCGAGCGGTAGTACTCGGTCAGCGGCGCGGTCTCCTGCTCGTAGAGCTCGAGGCGACGGCGGATCGCCTCCGCCGTGTCGTCCGACCGGTTCTCCTCGGCGGCGCGCTTCAACAGCCGCTCGAGCAGCACATCGCGGTCGGGGACCTGGAACTCGAACACGACATCGAGGTCACGGCCCAGGTCGCGGAGCAGCTCGTCGAGCGCCTCCGCCTGCGGCATCGTCCGAGGGAAGCCGTCGAGGACGAACCCCGGGATCGTGTCGCCCCGGTCGAGACGTGAGCCGATGAGGCGGATCATCAGGTCGTCGTTCACGAGGTCGCCGGCGTCGTAGACCGCCTTGAGCTCGCGGCCCTCCGGCGTGTCCAGCTCCTTCATCTCGCGGATCATGTCCCCCGTGGCGATCTGCGGGATCCCATAGGTCCGCGAGATCAGCTTCGCCTGAGTTCCCTTGCCGGAACCTTGTGGACCAAGCAGCAGCACGTTCACGTTATTTCAGGAAGCCCTCATAGGAGCGCATCATCATCTGCGACTCCATCTGCCGCATCGTGTCGAGCGCGACACCGACGAGGATCAGCAGCGAGGTGCCTCCGAGGAAGGTGCTGGTCGCATTCGAGAAGTTGAAGAACTGGATCAGGAACGTCGGCAGCACCGCGATGATCGCGAGGTACAGCGAGCCCGGGAGCGTCAGCCGGGAGAGCACGCGGTCGAGATACTGGGCCGTCGGCGGCCCGGGCCGGATGCCGGGGATGTAGCCCCCGTACTTCCGCAGGTTGTCGGCCTGGTCGACGGGATTGAACTGAACCGCCGTGTAGAAGTACGTGAAGATGATGATCAGCATGCCCTCGACCGTCAGGTAGGTCCAGTCGGTCGGAGTGAAGTTCCGGTTGATGAATCCCTGGGTCTGTGGGAAGAACTGCCCGATCGTCGGCGGGAACGCCATCACCGCGGCCGCGAAGATGATCGGGATCACGCCGGCCATGTTCACGCGCATCGGCAGGTAGGTGGAGCCGCCGGCGGTCATCCGCCGGCCGACCTGCCGCTTCGCGTACTGGATCGGTATCCGCCGCTGGCCCTCCTGGATGAAGACGACGGCGACGATCACGAGCAGCGCGAGCAGGGGGAAGAAGAGCTTCGTCGTCGGGCCACCGTCGATCCACGCCCGGATCGCGAGCGGAGCGTCGCTGATGATGGACGCGAAGATCAGCAGAGAGATGCCGTTGCCGACGCCGCGCTTCGTGATCTGCTCACCGAACCACATCAGCAGGACCGTGCCGGCGGTGAGCGTCACGACGATCAGGACGAGCCGGCCAACGTTCGCGTCCAGCACGCCCTGGCGGCGGAACAGGTACGAGTAGCCAATCGCCTGCGCACCCGCGAGGGCGATCGTCAGGTAGCGCGTGTACTGGTTGATCCTGGCGTACCCGGACTCACCCTCCTTCTGGAGCTGGGCGAGCGTCGGCACGACCACCGCCATCAGCTGGAGGATGATCGAGGCCGTGATGTACGGCATGATCCCGAGCGCGAAGACCGAGAAGCGCGAGAGCGCGCTGCCCGAGAAGAGGTTGAGCAGGCCGAGCACCGTGCCGCCCTGCTGGTCGAAGTAGCCGGTGATCTGGTCCGAGTCCACGCCCGGTGCGGGGATGAAGCTCCCGAGCCGGTAGAGACCGAGAACGGCGAAGGTGAAGAGCAGGCGGCGCCGGAGCTCCGGCACCCGCCATGCGTTCGCGAGCCAGGACAACATCGCGCTTTACGCTCCGCGTAAAGCGCTAGCTGGCACGGTCACTCCTGCGGCTCCTCGCCCGGCCCCTCCGTAGCGTCGGAAGCCGCGTCGACGTCCTCACTAGTGTCCGGTTCCGGGACGGAAGCGGACACAGCGCTGCGGTGCTTCCTACGCTTCGGCTGGTGGGGTGGCTTCAGCCAGGTGACGCTCCCGCCCGCTGCTTCGATCTTCTCGACCGCGCTCTTCGAGAACGAGTGCGCCGAGACGATGAGCTTTGCCTTCAGCTCGCCGTGGCCGAGGATCTTGACGTCAAGCTTCAGGTTGCGGATCAAGCCGGCCTCGGCAAGCGCCTCCGGGGTCACCTCCGCCCCGGCCCTGAACCGAGTCTCGAGGTCACGCACGTTGACGGACCAGCTCGACGTGCGGAAGGGGCCGATCGGCATCGCGTCCTTCGAAGTGGCACCGCGCTGCTTGCCCATGCGCATGTACACGGGCATCTGGCCGCCCTCGAACCCGGGGCGCATGTAGTGCGAGCCCGCGCGCGACTTCTGGCCCTTGATCCCGCGACCCGAGTACCGGCCCTTGCCCGAGCCGAGGCCGCGGCCGACGCGCTTGCGGTCCTTCTGCGCCTGCGCCGGCTTGAGATTCGAGAGGTTGAGATCGCCGGCCATCGCTACGCGTCCTCCACTTTCACCAGGTGGCGAACCTTCCTGAGCATACCGGCGAGTACCTGGCTCTCCTCCCGCTCGACGCTACGCCCGATCTTGCCCAGTCCCAGCGCCCGCAGCGTGCCGCGGTGTCGCTCGCTCTGCCCGATCTGGCTACGCGTCTGGGTGATGCGGAGCTTGGTCACTGCGCTTCGCTCCCTTCCGTTTCGCTGCGCGAAGCGCCAGCCGTTTCGTCTGGTGCGACAGGCCGGCTGGGCTCACGCTCACCGCTAGTCTCTTCGGGCGCGCGAGCGACCGAAGAGACAGGGAGGACCTGGCTGATCGTCAGGCCGCGGATCCGCGCGACGTCCTCGGGCCTGCGCAGGCTCTTGAGCCCGTCGACGGTCGCCTTCAGCATGTTGATCGGGTTCGTCGTGCCGAGGCTCTTCGCGAGGATGTCGCGGATCCCGGCCAGCTCGAGCACCGCGCGAACGCCGCCGCCGGCGATCACGCCGGTGCCCTCGCTCGCAGGACGCAGCAGCACGCGCGCGGCGTCGGACTTGCCGAGGATCTCGTGCGTGATCGTGGTGCCGTGCTTCGGCACCGTGAACAGATTCTTCTTCGCGTCGTCGACGGCCTTCGAGATCGCGAGCGGGACCTCGCGCGCCTTCCCGTAGCCGACGCCGACGCGATCGACCTCGTCCCCGATCACGACGAGCGCCGTGAACGAGAACCGCCGGCCCCCCTTGACGACCTTGGCGACGCGGTTGATCTCGACGACGCGTTCCTTGAGCTCGCGCACTTCCTCGCGCGCGAACACCTCACGTTCGACACTGGTCAAAACTTCAGCCCTCCCTCGCGTGCGCCCTCGGCGAGCGCCTTGACGCGTCCGTGGTAGAGGTAGCCGCCTCGGTCGAAGACGCATGCTTCGACGCCCGCCTGCTTCGCGCTCGCGGCGAGCAGATTACCGACCTCCTTCGCCTGGTCGGTCTTGGCGCCCTTGAATCCCTTCTTCAGCTGCTGCCAGCTCGCTGCGGCGAGCGTGGACCCCGACCGGTCGTCGATCAGCTGCGCGGAGATGCCAAGGTTCGACCGGAACACCGTCAGGCGCGGGCGCTCGGCGGTCCCGGAGATCTTGCCGCGCACACGGCGATGTCGCCGCTCGCGCAGAAGGCGTGAAGTCATGGTCGTCATGCGCGCTTCCCGACCTTCCGGCGCACGTACTCGCCCTCGTAGCGGATGCCCTTGCCCTTGTACGGCTCGGGCGGCCGGACCTTGCGGATCTCGGCCGCGATCTGGCCGACCTGCTGCTTGTCGATGCCTTTGACGATGACCTCGGTCGGCGTCGGCACCTCGTAGGTGATGCCGGCCGGAGCGTCCTTGACCACCGAGTGGGAGAAGCCGACGTTGAGCTCGAGCGCGGTCCCGCGCAGCGAAGCGCGGTACCCGACACCCTGGATCTCCAGCTTCTTCTCGAAGCCCTTGGTCACGCCTTCGACCATGTTCGCCACGAGCGTCCGCGTGAGCCCGTGCAGGGCACGATCCTCGCCGCGGTCGGTCGGCCGCGTGACGCGCAGCGTGCCCTCGGCCTGCTCGATCGTCATCCGCGCCGGAACCTGGCGCGCAAGCTCGCCGAGCGGCCCGTTGACCATCACGCGCCCGGGCGAGATCGCCACGGACACGCCCGCAGGCAACTCGATCGGTGATCTGCCAATTCTGCTCATAGGGCTTTCGCCTCCCTTCGGGAGCCGAAAGCCCTAGTCAAATCTTGTTTGCATCTCGTTGTCATGTTTACGTTACCCATTTTGTACTAGGCATTTGCGCAGCAAATGCCTACCAGACGAAGCAGATGACCTCGCCGCCGATGCCGCGTTCCTCGGCGCTGCGGCTCGTCATCACCCCGCTCGACGTGGACATGATCGCGGTGCCCATGCCGCCGAGCACGCGCGGCATGCGGTCCTTGCGCGCGTAGATGCGACGGCCCGGCTTCGACACCCGCTTCAGGTTCGTGATCACACGCTCCCGGCTGCGCCCGTACTTGAGCACGACCACCAGGGCCGGATGCCCGTCCTCGGGGGTCTCGACACGGAAATCGCGAATGTATCCCTCCTCCTTGAGGAGGCGGGCGATGTCCTCCTTCAGGCGGGAGGTCGGCATCACGGCGCTCTCGTGGAGCGCCTTGTTGGCGTTGCGGATCCGGGTGAGCATGTCTGCAATTGGATCGGTCAGCACAGTGCTTCCTCCTACCAGGAGCTCTTGGTCATGCCCGGGATCACGCCGGCGTGGGCGAGATCCCGCAGGCAGATGCGGCAGAGCCCGAACTTCTTGAAGACCGCGCGCGGGCGCCCGCAGCGATTGCAGCGCGAGTAGGCGCGAACCTTGTAGCGCTGCGGACGGGCGGCCTTGGCGATCATCGACTTCTTGGCCATTTACTCCGATTCCCTTCTGTTGTCGGCGAACGGGAGGCCGAGGCCGCGGAGTAGTGCCCGCGCGCTCTCGTCGTCTGCCGCCGATGTCGTGATGGCGATGTCGAGGCCGCGCACAGCGGCAACGTCGTCGTAGTTGATCTCGGGAAAGATGATCTGCTCGCGGACGCCCAGCGAGTAGTTGCCGCGGCCGTCGAAAGAGCCGGGGTCGAGCCCGCGGAAGTCGCGGATCCGGGGCAGCGCGATCGAGACGAGCCGGTCGAGAAACTCGTACATGCGCGCCCCGCGCAGCGTGACGCGCGCGCCGATCGGCATGCCCTCGCGCAGCTTGAACGCCGCGATCGACTTGCGGGCGCGGCGCATCTGCGCGCGCTGCCCGGCGATGGTCGAGAGCTCGTCCATCGCGCTGTCCAGGGCCTTCGCCTCGGTCTTCGCGTCGCCGACGCCCATGTTCAGGGTGATCTTCGTCACCCGCGGCACCTGCATCACTGAGGTCAGGCTGAGCTCGTCCTTCAACTTCGGGCGCAGCTCGCCCAGGTAGAGCTCCTTCAGCCGCGGCGCATATCCGTTGGTCGCCTGCTCGTTCATTTGTCGAGCTCTCCGCCGCAGGCGTGGCGCTTGCAGACCCGCACCTTCACGCGCTTGCCCTTGATCTCCTTGAACGTGTGGCCGACCCGCGTCGGCAGGTTGCACGTCGGGCAGACGACCATCACCTTCGAGACGGCGAGCGGCGCGGGCCTGTCGATCACGCCGCCGGGCATCATCGTCGTGCCACCCATGCGGTTTGCGTCCCGCATGGGGCGCGGCTTCGTGTGCCGCTTGACCACGTTCAGGTTCTCGACGATCACGCGGCGCTCATCGGGGCGCGCATCGATCACGCGGCCCTGCTTGCCCCGGTCCTTGCCGGAGAGCACCTGCACGAGGTCGCCCTTCTTCACCTTCATCGCGAGTGCCATCTACAACACCTCCGGGGCCAGGCTGACGATCTTCATGAAGTTCTTCTCGCGGAGCTCACGCGCGACCGGCCCGAAGATGCGCGTGCCGCGCGGGTTCCGCTGGTTGTCGATGATCACGGCCGCGTTCTCGTCGAAGGCGATCTGGGTGCCGTCCTCGCGGCCATACGCCTTCTTGGTCCGGACGACGACGGCGCGGACGACCTCGCCCTTCTTGATCGCCCCCTGCGGGGTCGCGGTCTTGACGGTGCCGACGATGATGTCGCCGACCCGCGCGTAGCGCCGGTGGGACCCGCCCATCACGCGGATGCAGAGCAACTCGCGCGCACCGGTGTTGTCGGCGACGCGCACGCGTGTCTCCTGCTGGATCACTCCGTGCTCACTTCGCGACCTCGAGGATCTCCGCTAGGCGCCAGTGCTTGGTCTTCGAGAGCGGGCGCGTCTCGACGATGCGCACGACATCGCCGGCCTTGGCTTGGTTCCGCTCGTCGTGAGCGTGGAACTTCTTCGAGCGCCGGATCACCTTCTTGTACTTCGGGTGCGCCTTCACCGAGTCGACGCGGACCACAATCGTCTTGTCCATGGCCGCGGAGACGACGGTGCCGCGGCGCTGCTGCTCGCGGCCGCGCTCGCCTTCCGGCTTCGGCAGCCGGACGATCGGCTTGCGCTGGGCCGCGGGCGTGCGCGCAGGCTTGGGCCGCTGCCGGCGCTGCGAGCGGGGCAGGCGCTTGCTCTTTTTCTTCGGCCCGCGTTGCGGGCCTCTCGGCTGCTCGGTCGCAGCCTCGTCTGTCGCCGGCTGTGCGTCATCCGTGGCCGCAGCCGCAGACTCCTCAGCGGCTTCGGAATCCGCGGCGACGGGCGCTTCCGCTGCCGCGGCTTCCGCTTCGACGTGCGCGATGGGCTCGGCCTCGGCGGCCGGCTCCTCCGCGGGCACCTCTTCGGCGACCGGCTCCTGGGTCGGAGTGGGCTCCTGGGCCGGCACCTCTTCGGCGACCGGCTCCTCCACCGGGGCAGGCTTGTCGGCGGGCGGCTCCTCGGCCTTCTTGCGAGTCCGCTTCGTTTTCTCCTCGGCAGGCACGGCGGCCTCGGCCGCGGCCTTCGTGCGCGTGCGCTTCGGCTTCGCTTTGGCCTCGGCAGCCTCCGGAGCAGCCGCCTCCGGCTCAGCGTTCTTGCGGGTGCGCTTCGGTTTTTCCTCGGCGGCGGCTTCCGACGCGGGCTGCTCGCCTTTCGCCTTTGGCTCGTCGGGCGTGCCAGCTAGCGCTTCCGCGTCAGCGGAAGCGCGTGAGTTCTTGGTCGTCTTCTTCTCGTCAGCCATACCTAGTGGTTCCTCTCCAGAGCGTCCTCGCGCTCGTGCCGGATCGTCAGGATGCGGGCGATCTCCCGCTTGGCCAGCCGGAGCCGTGCCGAGTTCTCGAGCGCGCCGGTCGCGGACTGGAAGCGCAGGTTGAACAGCTCCTGCCGTGTCTCCGCGAGCCGGCTCTGCAGCTCGGCGTCGGTGAAGTCGCGTAGCTGCCGCACCTTCATCGGCTGTTCCTTGTCCGCAGGCGCTTATACAAAGAGATCAGCCTCCCGCTTCACGATCTTGGTCCGCACCGAGAGCTTGGTGCCCGCGAGTCGGAGCGCCTCCTTGGCGAGCGGCTCGGGGACACCGGCGAGCTCGAACATGACGCGGCCGGGCTTGACGACCGCGACCCAGTGCTCGGGCGAGCCTTTGCCGGAGCCCATGCGCGTTTCCGCCGGCTTCTGCGTGACCGGCTTGTCCGGGAAGATGTTGATCCAGACCTTCCCGCCGCGCTTGATCTTGCGCGTCATCGCGATCCGGGCCGCTTCGATCTGCCGGTTCGTCAGCCAGCCGGCCTCGAGCGACTTCAGCCCGTACTCGCCGAAGTGGACCGTGGTGTGACCCTTCGACATCCCCTGCCGGCGGCCGCGCTGGACCTTGCGGTACTTGGTCTTCTTGGGCAGCATCATCGGCTAGCTCGTCTCCTCGCCCGCGGTCTCGGGCGCCGCCCTCTCAGGTGCCGCCGTCTCAGGTGCCGTCGTCTCGGGGGTCTCGGCGACCGGCGTGTCCACCTGCTCGACCTGCTCGGCCTGCGGCTCCTGACGCGGCGTGGACTCTTCCGCGGGAGGGCGCTCGCCACTCTCGCGCGGAGGCCCGCCGGCGCCGCGCCGGCCCCGCGAGCCGCGCGGGCCGCCGCCACCGCCGGCGCCGCCCGGGCCGCCGCCACCGCCGCCGCGCCGCTTCCTCACTGGGCCGAGGCCTTCGCGGTCGGCCTGGCGGCCGCGCCCGCTCTCGCGGGAGGCCGACAGGCCCTCGCTCGCGCCGCCCCGCCGGCGCGCCGTGTCCTGGTCGCCGAGCCGGGAGTCCTTCTGCGAGACGCCCTCGTAGCCCTCGGGCATGATCTCGCCCTTGTTGATCCAGACCTTGACGCCGATCCGTCCGAACGTCGTCTTCGCCTCGCAGGCGCCGTAGTCGATGTCCGCGCGGATCGTGTGCAGCGGCACCCGGCCCTCCGAGTAGCTCTCGACGCGGCTCATCTCGCCGCCGCCGAGGCGACCGCCGCACTTGATCTTCACGCCGTGAGCACCTGAGCGCATCGCCGAAGCAAGCGAGCGCTTCATCGCGCGCCGGAAGCTGACGCGGTTCTGGAGCTGCTCTGCGATTGACTGGGCGACGAGCTTCGCGTCCAACTCGGGGCGCTTGATCTCGTTGATGTTGATGTGGACGTTCTTGTGCGTCATCGCGTGCACGTCGCGGCGCAGCGCGTCCACCTCGACACCGGATTTGCCGATCACGATCCCCGGGCGCGCGGTGTAGATGTCGATGGTGATCCGCTGCTTGTCCTTGCGGATCAGGATGTCCGACAGCCCCGCGTGGCCGAGCTTGCGGTTGATGTGCTCGCGGATCTTGATGTCCTCGAGCAGGGCGCCCTTGAACTCCTTGTTCGACGTGTACCAGTTCGACTTCCAGTCGTGGATGACGCCGACGCGGAGCCCTCCCGGATGAACCTTCTGACCCACTTAGCTCTCCTCCTTGCGCGCGCGCTTTGCGCGCGCGCTAGCTGTTGCGGCTGGCTTCCTGGTTGTCTTTGATGTTGGCTTCGCAGCGGGCTTGGCCGCCGTAGCCCTGCCCTTCGGCTTCTTCTCGGTCTCTTCCGCGGCTTCCGGCGCAACGGGTTCAGGCGTCCGCGCCTGCCTCGGACCCCGCTCGACAGCTAGTCCTTCTGGCGCCGCAGGCGCCAGAAGGACCGTGATGTGGCAAGTGCGCTTCTTGATGCGGGCGACGCGGCCGCGGGCGCGGGCGCGCCAGCGCTTCAACGTCGGGCCCTCATCCACGGTCACTGAGGCGACGACGAGGTCGTCGCCGTGCCAGTGCAGATCGGGGCGCGACTCGGCGTTCGCCACGGCCGAGCTGAGCACCTTCTCGAGATCGCGTGCGGCGGCGCGCTGCGTGAAGGCGAGCACGGCCCGCGCCTCGGGGACGCTGCGGCCGCGGATGTGCTCCGCGACGACCCGCGCCTTGCGCGCGGACGTCCGCACCCACTTCGCCTGGGCACGCACCGTCTGGGTCTCGAGCGCGGACACTTAGCCCTTCTTCACCTGGGTCTGGCGGTCGCCCGAGTGCCCGCGAAAGAGCCGGGTGGGGGCGAACTCGCCGAGCTTGTGGCCGACCATCTGCTCGGAGACGAACACGGGCACGTGCTTGCGACCGTCATGGACGGCGATCGTGTGCCCGACCATCTCCGGGAAGATCGTCGAGGTGCGCGACCAGGTGCGGATCATCCGCTTGTTCCCGGAGGTGTTCATATCCTCGATCCGCTTCATCAGGCGCTCCTCGACGAAGGGACCCTTCTTGGACGATCTGCTCACCGCTTCTCCTTCCCGCGGCGGCGGCCGCGGACGATCAAGTTGTCCGATTCCTTGTGCTCGCGGCGCGTGCGCTTGCCGAGGGTCGGCACGCCCCAGGGCGTCACCGGATGGCGGCCGCCCTTCGACTTGCCCTCGCCGCCACCGTGCGGGTGATCGACCGGGTTCATCGCCGAGCCGCGCACGGACGGGCGCTTGCCGCGCCAGCGGCTGCGGCCCGCCTTCCCGCCCGACTGGTTCTCGTGGTCGACGTTCCCGACCTGGCCGACGGTCGCGCGGCAGGTGAGCGGCACGCGGCGCATCTCGCCGGAGGGAAGCCGCAGGACGCCGTAGCCGTCGTCCTTCGCGACGAGCTGGACGCCCGAGCCGGCGCTGCGTGCCAGCTGCCCGCCCCGGCCAGGCTTCAGCTCGACGTTGTGCACCATCGTGCCCGTCGGGATGTTCTCGAGCGGAAGCGCGTTGCCGGGCCGGATGTCGGCGTCCGGGCCGGACTCGACCCGCGCCCCGACCTCGAGCCGCGCCGGAGCGAGGATGTAGGCCTTCTCGCCGTCGGCGTAGTGCAGCAGCGCGATCCGCGCCGACCGGTTCGGGTCGTACTCGATCGCGGCCACCTTGGCAGGGATGCCGTCCTTGCGGCGCTTGAAGTCGATCACCCGGTACCGGCGCTTGTGCCCGCCGCCCTGGTGGCGGGTCGTGATGCGCCCGTTCACGTTGCGGCCCCCGGTCTTCTTCAGCGGCGCTGTCAGCGACTTCTCGGGCTCGGTCTTCGTGACCTCCTCGAACGAGGACACCGACATGAACCGCCTGCCCGGAGACGTCGGCTTGTACTTCTTCAGCGCCATCAGACCTGCGCCCCCTCGAAGATCTGGATCTCGTCGTCCTTGTGGATCTGGACGATCGCCTTCTTCCACCCCTGCCGCGTGCCGCGCACCGCCCCGCGGCGCTTGGGCTTCGGCTGAACCTTCGAGACGTTCACGGAGACGACCCTGACCTCGAAGAGCTGCTCGACCGCCTGGCGGATCTGGGTCTTGTGCGCGTCCTCGTGCACGCGGAACGCGTACTTCTTTTCCTCGATCAGGCGGTAGCTCTTCTCGGAGACGACCGGAGCGATCAGGACCTGGCCCGTCTCGAGACTCATTCCGCCACCTCGTCCTTCGCCGCCGCGCCCTTAGCGCCGGCGCGTGCCTGAACCTCCGCGAGCGCTGCCTGGGAGACGAGCAGGGACCGCGCCCAGACGACGGCCGCCACCTCGAGCTCGGACGCCTCGACAACGGCCACTCGCTCGAGATTTCGAAAGCTCTTCGCGATCACGTCCTCGTCGCCTGCGACGACGAGGACTAGCGGGCGCGGTTGACCCCAGGCCTCGACGAAAGCTGCCGCGCTCTTGGTGGAAGGCTTCTCCCACGCGGCGCCATCGACAATGCCGAGCGATCCCGCCCCGGCATGAGCAGCTAGCGCAGCGCGCAGCGCTGCGCGTGAAACCTTGCGGTTCACTTTCACCTTGAAGGAGCGCATTTCGGGCGGGAACGCGACGCCGCCGCCCGTCCAGTGGGGCGCACGGGACGTGCCGGCGCGGGCGCGACCGGTGCCCTTCTGGCGCCACGGCTTCGCGCGGCCGCCCGAGACGAGCCCACGGCTTTTCGCGCCGCGGGTGCCCGCGCGCCGCGCGTTCAGCTCCGCGCGCACGGTCTCGTGCACGAGATGCGGCTTCACCTCCGCGCCGAAGACCTCGCCGTCGAGCGCGACCTGCTTCGAGGCCTTGCCGGACGCCTCGAGGAGCGGAGCGTTAGGCATGGTGGTGGTGGCGGGTATGCGCCCTCTCCTCTCTGATCTCGACGATGCCGTTCTTCGGGCCGGGGACCGCGCCCCTCACGAGGAGCAGGTTCAGCTCGGGGTCGATCTGGTGCACCTTCAGGCCCACCTGGGTGATCTGCTTGCCGCCGAGGCGGCCGGCCATCTTGATCCCCTTGAAGACGCGCGACGGCGTCGCCGACGCGCCGATCGAGCCCGGCTTGCGGATGTTGTGCGAGCCGTGCGTCTTCGGGCCGCGATGGAAGCGGTGCCGCTTGATCGTGCCGGCGAAGCCCTTGCCGATCCCGATCCCGGAGACCTTGATCGTGTCGCCTGGCTCGAAGGCTTCGACCGTCACCGACTCGCCGAGCACGAGCTCGGAGCGTCCGCGGAACTCGACCAGATGCCGGTGGGCTTCGACGCCGGCCTTCTTCAGGTGGCCGAGCTCGGGCTTCGTGATCTTGCGCTCGGCGACCGCCGCGAAGGCGAGCTGGACGGCCTCGTAGCCGTCCGTCTCGACTGTCTTGACCTGGACGACCGGGCACGGGCCCGCCTCGATCACCGTGACTGGGGTGCGGACGCCCGTCTCGCCGTCGAAGATCTGCGTCATTCCGATTTTTCTTCCGATAATGCCCTTCATTTCTCCAAACCTTAGAGTCCGATATTTATTGTTGATATTGAAACCAAGCTAAAGCTTGATTTCAATATCAACTCCGGCCGGGAGGTCGAGCCGCATCAGCGAGTCGACGGTCTTCGGCGTCGGGGAATGGATGTCGATCAGCCGCTTGTGGGTGCGCACCTCGAAGTGCTCCCGCGAGTCCTTGTCCTTGAACGGGCTGCGGATAACGCAGTAGACGTTCTTCTCGGTGGGCAGGGGCACGGGCCCGGTGATCGTCGCCCCGGAGCGCTCCGCCGTCTCGACGATGTCGCGCGCAGACTTGTCGACCTGCTTGTGGTCGTAGCCCTTGAGCCGGATGCGGATTTTCTGTTGTGCCACGTGCCCCTCGCTCTCGCTACTTGATGACCTGGGTGACGACGCCGGCGCCCACCGTGCGACCGCCCTCGCGGATCGCGAAGCGGAGACCCTGATCCATGGCGATCGGCTGGATCATCTCGATCTCCATGTTCGTGTTGTCGCCCGGCATGACCATCTCCTGGCCCTCGGGCAGCTTGATCGAGCCGGTTACGTCCGTCGTGCGGAAGTAGAACTGCGGCCGGTAGCCGTTGAAGAACGGCGTGTGCCGCCCGCCCTCGTCCTTCGACAGGACGTACACCTCGGCGTTGAAGTGCGTGTGCGGGGTGATCGAGCCCGGCTTCGCCAGCACCTGGCCACGCTCGACCTCCTCACGCTTGATTCCGCGGAGCAGCGCGCCCGCGTTGTCGCCCGCCTGCGCGAAGTCGAGGATCTTGTTGAACATCTCCAGGCCGGTGACGACGGTCTTCTCGGTCTTCTCGTGGATGCCCACGATCTCGACCTCGTTGCCCGACTTGATCTGACCCTGCTCGATCCGCCCGGTCACGACGGTGCCGCGGCCGGTAATCGTGAACACGTCCTCGATCGGCATCAGGAACGGCTTGTCGACGTCTCGCACCGGCTCGGGGATGTAGGAGTCGACCGCCTCCATCAGCTCGAGGATCTTCGACACCCACGCCTCGTCGCCCTCGAGCGCCTTCAGCGCCGAGACCTGGACGATCGGGATGTCGTCGCCGGGGAACTCGTACTTCGACAGCAGCTCCCGGACCTCCATCTCGACGAGCTCGATGAGCTCGGGGTCGTCGACCATGTCGGCCTTGTTCAGCGCGACGACGATGTACGGCACCTCGACCTGGCGGGCGAGCAGGATGTGCTCGCGCGTCTGCGGCATCGGGCCGTCGGCCGCGGAGACGACCAGGATCGCGCCGTCCATCTGGGCGGCGCCCGTGATCATGTTCTTGATGTAATCGGCGTGACCCGGGCAGTCGACGTGCGCGTAATGGCGGTTCGCCGTCTCGTACTCGACGTGCGCGGTGTTGATCGTGATCCCGCGCGCCTTCTCCTCCGGCGCGTTGTCGATCGACTCGAAGTCGCGGATGGCGGTGCCAGTCCCCTGATCCGCGAGCACCTTCGTGATCGCAGCCGTCAGCGTCGTCTTGCCGTGGTCGATGTGACCGATCGTGCCGACGTTCAGGTGCGGCTTGGTGCGCTCGAACTTCTGCTTAGCCATAAATTCCTCCGGAATTTCTGGCTAGGGAAACCCTAGCCGGTTGAACTACCGCCACTGCTAGCCACAATCGCGCCAGCGATTGTGGCGGGAACCTCCTCGTACCGATCGAACTGCATCGTGAACGTGGCCCGCCCCTGCGTCGTCGAGCGCAGGTCGGTGGCGTAACCGAACATTGTGGCCAGCGGCACCTTGGCCTTGATTGCTTGAGCATTGCCTCGCGGCTCGAGCCCCTCGACCCGGCCGCGGCGAGAGTTGAGGTCGCCCATCACATCGCCGAGGTACTCCTCAGGGGTGACGACCTCGACGGCCATCACCGGCTCGAGCAGCTTCGGCTTGGCCCGCTGCATCGCGTTCTTGAAGGCCATCGAGCCGGCGATCTTGAACGCCATCTCGCTCGAGTCGACGTCGTGGTACGAGCCGTCGACGAGCGTAGTCCGGATGTCGACGACGGGGTAGCCTGCGAGGACGCCGGACTCCATCGCTTCCTGGATACCCAGGTCGACCGAGGAGATGTACTCGCGCGGGATCTTCCCGCCGACGATCTTGTCGATGAACTCGTAGCCCTCGCCGGGCTCGGCCGGCTCGAGATTGATCACCGCGTGCCCGTACTGGCCGCGGCCGCCGGTCTGGCGGACGAACCTGCCCTCGATCTTCTCGACCGCCTTGCCGACCGTCTCGCGGTACGCGACCTGCGGGCGGC
>WNFV01000868.1_pt1 | contig 56432 bp, 52 predicted proteins | sample 5400101 | NCBI WGS metagenome assembly WNFV01 (sample SAMN13153361, study PRJNA577476) | soil metagenome | isolation source: 115 cm soil or saprolite under grassland replicate 1 | place: USA:California | collected 2016-06-15
CGCGCCTGGAGCTCGTGCCGCTCGAGCCGACTGTGATCAGGCACTTCCTGCAGGGCCATCGCGCGGCCGCCGCAGCGACCATCGGCGCGTCGCTGCCCGAAGAGTTCCCCTCCGCGGACGAGCTCGGGGGTTTCCTCCCGATCCAGCTCCATCGCATGCAGTCGTCACCCGACCGACGCGAGTGGATGGCGCGCCTGATGCGCACGATCTCGCAAGGAGACCTCATCGGACACTGCGGTTTTCACGGGCCGCCCGAGGTGATCGGCCGTGCCGAGATCGGCTACACGGTCTTCACCGCCTTCCGCGGCCAGGGCTTCGCGAAGGAGGCCGCCGGCGCGCTGGCCCGATGGGCCTTCGAGCAAGGCGAAAACGATGTCTTCGCATCCATCGCGCCCGGCAACGCGCCGTCCCTGGCCGTCGTACGCAGCCTCGGCTTCAGGCAGGTCGGGACGCAGGAGGACGAAGTCGACGGCCTGGAGCTCGTCTTTGCTCTCCGGGCCGGCGAGACAGGCTGACCAGACGCTTCAGAAAAGTCGCCTGCCCCCGCTCGATTTCCTCCGCCACGGCGAGCGCGACATCCACGAAAGCCGCCGCCGCGGGTGGCCGGTAGCGTTCGCGATGCCAGACGATCACGAGGACGCGTGGCGGCACCGGTTCGGCCAGCGGGAGCAGCCGGACGCTTGGGTCATCTTCCTCGACGGCAAGCAGTGGCGCGAGCGCGAAACCCAGGCCGGCGGCGACCATCGCCTGCACGGTCCCGTTGTCGTTGGAGCGAAAGACGACTCTCGGCCGGGCGCCGTTCCTGCGAAGGAACTCCTCTGTCCGGTCCTGGTGCTTCCCGTGGTGGAAGGCGACCATCGGCTGCCCGTCGAGGTCGGCGACCGCCGGCCGGGACCGGGCCATCGGCGAGCCCGCCGCGGCCATCAGCACGTACGGATCACGCATCAGCTCGCGCACCTCGAACGGGCCCTCCGGGGTCGGCTCTATGGCGAAGCTGAGGTCGAGATCGCCTCGTTCCACCGCGGCGACGAGGTCGTCGTCGTCCGCCTCCTCGGTGACCTGGACGTCGACGCTGGGCCACTGCTCCTTGAAGCGATGGAGGGCACCGGGCAAGACCTTGTTGGCGACGCTCTGGTAGATCCCTACATGGAGGCTTCCGGATAGGCCGGCGGCGAAAGCGCGAAAGTCGGCCTCGGCCGCTCGCAGCCGGGACTCGATGGCCTCGGCGTGCCCCAGGAGCACCTGCCCGGCCTGGGTCACCTCCACCGAGCGCCGGCCCCGCGAACGCTCGACCAGCCGCTGCCCAACCAGGGCCTCCAGCGCCGTGATGTGGTCGCTGACCGTCGAGAGCGATTCGCTCAGCTCCTCGGCTGCCGCCCAGAACGATCCGGTCTTGGCGATGGCGCTCAGCGCCCGCAGGTGTTTGATGTCGACGCTCCGCCAATTATCCGGCATGGCGATATTTTATGAGGCAAATGCAGGTTGCTTCGGAGTTTCCCGGTGGGAACACTGAATCCATGGAGGTTCTGATGGCAGCCCTGATCCTTGTCCTGGTGGCGATGCTGGCCGCGGCGTGGGGCGTCGATTCGCGCCCGACGGACGCCGAACGCGCCACCCGCTGGTGGCCCGCGACGCCGCGCGATTGAGCTTGACAACCAGGCCGGTCGCCGCATAAGTTCGATCCCTGAACCGCGCGTAACCCGCCGATAACGGAGGCCGGGTTATCGTCGGCGGGGCGGGCCAGGCGGGGGCCCGCTTGCACGCAGTCGGCGCGTCTGCAACAAGGGGGTTGGAACGGTGAGACGACTGATTCGGCTCGCGGCCGCCGCGGCGCTTGTGGCCACGCAGGCAATGGTCCCGGTGAGCTCCGCCGCGCACGCACCGGTGGCCAGCGCCTCATCGGCCTGTTCGTTCAACAACGGCATCCAGCACGTCATCAACATCGTGTTCGACAACACGCACCTGTTTCGCGACCGCGACACCGTGCCATCCGACCTCGAGCAGATGCCGAACCTGCTCAACTTCATGACCGGCAACGGCACGCTGAGCGACAACCACCACACGATCTTGATCTCGCACACCGGCGGAGGCATCCTGAGCTCGTTGACCGGGATGTACCCCAGCCGCCACGGCCAGACGGTCAGCAACACGTACGGGTACTTCAAGCCCGACCAGACCACCGCGTTCAGCACGTCGTTCAAGTACTGGACCGATCTCGTCGACGATGCGACCGGGACGAATGACGCGTTTCCGAACATGGTCACGACGGGCGGAGTCACCACACCCGCGCCCTGGGTTCCCTACACCCGGGCCGGATGCGACTTCGGCGCGGTCGCGACCGCGAACGTCGTCCTCGAGAACACCGGCACCGGCACCTACGGCGACATGACCAAGGTCTTTGGCCTCAACTCGGCCGAGTGGAACGAGGCGGTCGCCTCCAACGCCGCACCACGCGGCACCAAGGAACGCGCGCTGGCGCAGACCGATTTCGTCGGCCTGGGGATCCACTGCGCCCAGGGCGGCGGCATCTGCAACGCCAACAGCGCCAACGCTCGAGCCGACTCGCTCCCCGATGAGCCCGGCGGCTACGACGGATTTCAGGGGCTGTTCGGCGCCAAGTACGTCAACCCGGCCATCACCGGCGGCCAGAACGTCGTCAAGGACACGACCGGAGCCGACATCACCGACCCCTTCGGCCAACCCGGCTTTCCAGGCTTTGACGGCATGCTCGCGAAAGTGAGCCTTGGCTACGTCGCGCAGATGCAAGAAGCCGGCATCCCGGTCACCTACGCATACATCTCGGACGCCCACGACAACCACCAACTCGCGCGTGCCTCGGGACCTGGTGAGGCCGACTACGTCGCCCAGTTGCACGACTACGACCAGGCCTTCGGAGCTTTCTTCGACCGGCTGGCGGCCGACGGCATCAACAAGGCCAACACGCTGTTCGTGTTCACCGCGGACGAGAACGACCACTACGCCGGAGGCAACTCGACCGACGGCACCTGGAGCCACACGTTCTGCAACGTGACCGCCGGCGACACATGCCCCGCCAACCAGATCGGCGAGGTCACCCAGAACATCAAGGCTCTGCTGCCGGCGGGGTACACACCGCCCACCTTCGACATCCACTTCGACTCGGCGCCGACGGTGTACGTCAGCGGCAACCCGGCCCGGACCGACCCGACCCTCCGCCAGCTCGAGCGAAACCTCGCCGCTGCGCAGAGCGTCGACCCCTACGTCAGCTCCGCACCGACGCCGGTCATGCTCTACATGGCCGACCCGGTGGAGCAGCAGGCGCTGCACATGATCAACGCCGACCCGGCGCGGACGCCGAGCTTCACCTACTTCGCCAACCCCGACTACTTCCTCACGACGTCGAACACGAACTGCCCCGACTCCTTGCACCGGGTGCCCACCTGCGTCGACTACCACTTCGCATGGAGCCACGGCGACGCGACCGACGACATCGGCCGCACCTGGCTTGGCCTGGTCGGGCCCGGGGTCCAGAACTTCGGTCGGACCAGCGCCACGTGGTCAGACCACCCCGACATCCGCCCGACCATGTTTGCGCTGCTGGGGTTGAAGGACAGCTATGAGCCCGACGGCAACGTGCTGTTCAACTTCCTTTCCACCTCAGCCCTGTCGAGCCAGTTCCGCGCGAACCGCGACACGGTGGTCAAGCTGAGCCAGACGTACGACGCGATCTCAGCCCCGTTCGGGGCTTTCGCGCACGACACGCTGGTCGCTTCCACCCACGCCATCGCGAGCGGCTCCGACGCGGACGACAGCCACTACCTCTCAGTCGAGGACAGCATCGCCTCGCTGACCGCCCAGCGGGATGCGCTCGAAGCGCAGATGAGAACCGCGCTGTTCAACGCCGAGTTCGGTGGCGGGCCCGTGCCGAGCAAGGACGACGTCAAGAACATGAACGCCATGGCCAGGCAGCTGCTCAGCCAGGCGGCGGCACTCGCCGCAAACTCGGAATAGTCAGAGTCGGTTCGGAAGAGCCCTCCCAGTGCGGGAGGGCTTTTTCTTTTCTAAGAAGATGCGTTCGGCTGAAGGAGCTCGGCGATCGACCCTTCGAACTGGGAGAGCTGCTTGTGGACTTCGATCACCTCATCTGAGGTCACGGGGTCGGTGGGGTCGATGTCGGTGTGGTGCTCCGTCCATTCGGTGCCGCACTCGCAGCGGTGGAACATGAACCGATCGGTCCGCGAGCGGTAGGTGTAGATGGCTGCGTCCTGCAGGCGCCTACCGCAGGCGCACTTGCCCTTGTCTGGTTCCAACCGCGACCTTTGCAATGACGTAAACCTCGATTCGTATAACGAACCAGAATCCGATTTCGTGGCAGCTTACACCCAGCGCCTTCGATTTGTGAAGGTCAACACTATGTAAATTTCAGCCGGGGGCGTTCAACTCTTTGAGCAGTCCCGGCAGGTCGCGCAGCCGCTCGGTTCGGGCGGCATGCTCGAGCGTCTGGTATTGGGAGAGCACGTCGACGAAGCCGTCGCCCGTGTCGTAGCCGTGCCGGCGCAGCAGCTCGCGGCCACGATCGCCAAGCACGGCCAGCACCTCGCGAGCCTTGCTGTCGGGGCCGAAATTCTCAGGCACTCGGCGCCGGCGGTTCGAGCTTCTTGAGGATCACGCGGTGTCCGTGCCAGGTGGCGGGCAGGCCGGCCGGCTCGTCGCCCTGGTAGCTGAGCTCGAGGCTCCAGACGCCGTCCACCTGGATGGGGGCGATGCCGAGCTTGACCTTCGGATTCTTGCGTTGCAGCCCCTGGAGGAGGGCCACGCCGTAGATCACCAGCGCGCCCGGAAGGTTGATGGTGTTGATACGCCCGCCCTCGCTCGAGCCGTCGACGCCGGACGTGCGCGAGCCGAGGGAGTGGATCATCTGCGACGGCTAGGTTACTGGCCTGCGGCCCTGGAGCGCGGCCACGACGGCGTCGACGGTCGCCTCGTAACCCAGCCGGCCGGTGTCCAGGACCATGTCGTAGTGGGCGGGGTGGTTCCGGTCGTGCCCGTAGACCTGCTTGATGTACGAGGTCCAGTTCTCATCGCTCAGCTTCAGGCGCTTCCGCGCCTCGTCCTCGGACTGGATCTTGAAGCGGTCCATGATCGTCCTCACACGGACATCCTCCGCGGCACGCAGGAATACGTGCAGCGCGCCCGGAAACTTGCTCAGGATGTAAGCCCCGCCGCGACCGACGATGACGACGTCGCCGGCGCGCGCCGCCTCCTCGATCACGTGTTGGGTGATCTGGAGAACCGCCTTGCGGGTGTCGAACGTTGGGGCCGCGTTGGGCGGAGTCCAGGCCGCCGCCTCGGCCGGGATCAGTGGCTCGGTGCTGGCCGAGCCCAGGGCGACCAACAGTCGTGCAAGCAGCGAGCCCGGCTGCTCGTCCTCGGCTTCGACCTCCTCCTTGGGCAGCTGGAGCCGGCGCGCCACCTCGTCGATGATCTTGGAGTCGAGGAAGTCGGCCTTCAGCCTGGTCGCGAGCATGCGGCCGACGGTCGCGCCTCCCGCCCCGAACTGCCGCCCGATCGTGATGACCGGCATCGCGGCATCAATCTACGTCACCAGATGGGCGTGTAACCGGCGGGGAATTGCAGGGTGGAAGCCCCGTCGATGATCTCGGCGACCCGCACAGGCACAAATGAGTCGCATGCCTCCCGACGAAGGCATGGTGGTGTCCTCCAAATCGGATTGTCTCCCAGGGCAACGGCAAACTTGCGCCCTCCGGGTTCGGCCAACAATCCGTGGATTGACCAACGACCGTCGTAAGTCCACAGCGTTTGGCCCGACCGCCAATCGATGGTCGCGAAGGACGAGAGCATTGGATCGCCAGTTGGCTCCGAGACCATCGCGATCGACGCGTCTCCGCTGAAGGCAATTACGTTGACTGGATCAGCAAGCATGCCCACGGCGCTCCAATCAGAGAGGCTTCGGATGATGGTGTGGCTCCGGAGGTGCGGCTTCGCCGCCACGGAATTGGGCAAATAGTTCTCGGCGAGGTAGGCGGCGTCCGACGTGGCTGCGGCGCTCGCGACTTCATAAGGCCTGTACGACCGGTGGCTGATCACCGCGCCATCGCTGAGCCTTACGACCCAAATCTCAGTGACGCCAGCGTCCGCGGTCCGAACGAGGATTGCCCGATCTGAACTGAAGCTGCAGGCGATGACAGTGATGGATGTGTAGATCACGTTCGGTAGGGCGATGACTTTCTTCGCGAGGCCGGGGAAAAGCGTGGTCAAAACCCAAATACGCGTGCTCGAATCGAAGGAGGTCACGCAAAGGTGACGGCTGTCGTCTGCCCATATTCCGAACACGGTGCGGGCGGGAAAGGGCGAGTTCTGCAAACGCTTCCCCAGGCGATCCATGAATTGGCCCATAGCCTGGCCGCTGCCGTTGCCGAAGATCTGAAACTGCTGACCGTCCGGTGCCTGCTGGAGCGGGCAGGATGCACGCGGTGGGCACAGCCCATCCAGCTTGATCGTGCCGCGAGGGTTGCGGTTCCAGTCATAAGCCTGGAGCCAACTCGGATGGGTTGGATCGACGACGTAGAGGAGCGGCACCCCCGCCGGTGGCATCCCGTAGTCGCCGCCGGCCGGGACGACCGGTCTGCTCGAGAACCTGACTGCAATCAGGCCTGCCACAAGCGCGGCCGTCAGTAGCAATGCGGCGGCCACCGCCAGCCAGTGCAGGTTTCCTTCGCGGACGTGATCCGCATGTCCGGCACGGCGCACCGCAACCGCTGCCGTGACGTGGAAGCGCATCGAGGCCGGCGGCGGATAAGCCGACTGCTCCTTTTCGAATGCTTCACGGATCTCGGTGCGCAGGTCGCTCATGGCTTCAGCTCCAGTCCAGGGCGCAGCTTCTTCGCCGCGCGGTAAACGCGTGTCTTGGCGCCGGCGGCGCTCACGCCAAGCACGGCGCCGACCTCGTCCAGCGGGAGGTCCAGGTAGAAGTGCAGGAAGAGGGCGAGGCGATCCTCGCGAGGCAGCCTCGAAAGGGCACGCCCGATGTCGGTTCGCTCCGTCTCGATGCCGCTTTCCGGCAGTTCGACCTCTGCGACCCGCAGGGTCGACCACCACCGGCTGCGGCGGGCGCTCAAGCACTGGTTGGCGACGATGGCAAGAAACCACGCCCGGGCGGAAGCGGCGTTTTTCAGCTGACGCATCCGGCGCCAGGCTTTGAAAGCGGCCTCTTGAACCGCATCGTGAGCTTCGTCCGGATCGCGGAGGATCGCGAGGGCGGTCCGATACCCCGCTTCGAGGTGCGGCCCAACGAGCGAATCGAAGTCGAGCTCCGCCGGCGGAGTCGCGCTCACCACGAGGTTCTGCACATTGCCCTCGCCATTAAGACGCGGGCAACTAAGTTTTGGTTTCCAGCCCGCCCCATCCCCGGCCTCCGGCCGGGACTCCCCCATAAATGGGAAAGAGTCTTACTCCAGGTAGTCGCGCAGCTTCTTCGACCGCGACGGGTGGCGCAGCTTGCGCAGTGCCTTGGCCTCGATCTGGCGGATTCGCTCCCGGGTCACGCCGAACCTCTTCCCGACCTCTTCCAGCGTCCGCTGGTGGCCGTCGATCAGCCCAAAACGAAGCTGCAGCACGCGCCTCTCTCGAGGCGTCAAAGTGTCCAGAACATCCTCGACCTCGGAGTGGAGCATGGTCAAAGACGCGGCGTCCGACGGCGAGACCGCCTCGCGGTCCTCGACGAAGTCGCCCAGGTGCGAGTCCTCCTCCTCGCCGATCGGCGTCTCCAGCGAGACGGGGTCCTGCGACACCTTGACGATCTCGCGCACCTTCTCGGGCGTGATGCCCATCTCCTCGCCGATCTCGTCGTCGGACGGCTCGCGGCCCAGCTCCTGCAGCAACCGGCGCGAGACGCGCACCAGCTTGTTGATCGTCTCCACCATGTGCACCGGGATGCGGATCGTCCGCGCCTGGTCGGCGATGGCGCGCGTGATGGCCTGCCGGATCCACCACGTCGCGTAGGTCGAGAACTTGTAGCCCTTGTGGTAGTCGAACTTCTCGACCGCGCGGATCAAGCCCATGTTGCCTTCCTGGATCAGGTCGAGGAAGGACATGCCGCGGCCGATGTACTTCTTGGCGATCGAGACCACCAGCCGGAGGTTGGCCTCGGTCAGGCGCTGCTTGGCCTCGTACGCGCGCTCGTAGCGCTCCGTCAACCTGTAGCGCGCGATCCGGTACGACTCGAGCGCCTCGGCGCGCACACGTGGCCGGGCTCCGTTGGCGATGCGCCGGCGTTCGGCGGCCGCGGCGTCCGTCAGGTTCGGCAGCTTGGCAAGGTCGCCGAGCCCGAGCAGCTCCTGGGCGATGTGTGACTGCTGCCCCTTCCGCTTGACCGTGGCCAGGCGCTCGATGACCTCGGGCAGCAGCTCGTCGACCGAGCGCTGCCGGCCGTCGACCTCCTCCGTCACGTTCAGCGCCTTCATGGCGTCGTGCAGCGGCTTGGCCTCGATCGCCTGCGCCAGCTCGACCTCGTCGTTCGCGGTCAGCAGCGAGACCCGGCCGATCTCCTTCAAATACATGCGCACCGGGTCGTCGAGCGAGACCGAGTCCATCATCTCGATGTCGAGCAGCATCTCGTCGTCGATCTGCTCGACCTCTTCGAAGTCCTTCTCGCCGTCGGTGACCTCGATCCCGATCTCTTTGAAGGCGGCGAAGATGCGGAAGATCTGGTCCGGCTCGGCGTCGATCTCCGGGAAGCCCTGGAGGACATCGTCGGGCGTCAGGTAGCCCTGCTCTTTGCCCTTGACGATGAGCTGCTCGGCGACGGCCATCAGCTCGTCTTCGAACTTCGGCTCCGGCTTCTCCACCACCTTGGTGGCCTTGACCGTCTTGTTGTTGTTGTTCGTCTTCTCTGGTGCTTTGAGCGCCGGCGCCGGTTTGGTCGCGGCCGGCGGCTGCTTCACTACACGCGCGATCTCTTAGCTTCTCCTTTCCATGTCCGTGATGGCGCGGGCCAGTTCCCTGGCTTCAGTCTCCAACCGCGCCACCCTCTCCGAGTCACGGCCCCTTTCAGCCTCGGAAAGCTCGCGGATTATCCCACTGTGCATGCCTTTCATGTGTTCCAGGCGGATCCTTTGGGCAAGCTCGACCGCCACCTCGTCGTCCACATTCGGCGGCGGTGCCGCCCACGCTCGTCTGATCAGGTCTTGGTCCTCCGTCGGGTAATCGGCCAGATCGGCCTCGAGCCCGGCTGGGCCCCCGCTCTCGTAGCTCTCCAGCATACGGACGAAAACGCCTCGATCGCCTTCCTCCAACTCCTGAGCCGTGATCTTTGTTCGCACCTGGTCAAACGCGGTGGGCCGCACCGCCAGTAGCTGGACCAGGTAGCCGCTCGCGGTCAGCTTCCGGGTCGCCGGGATTCGACGTGGGGCGCCGTTCGTGGCGGCGCGCGTGGGCTTCGGCTCGGGCTCCTCGAGCAGCAGGTGTCGCGAGATGCCGGTGTGGCGCTCGGCCGCCTCCGCGTAGCCCTCGTGCAGCGTGGCCGGGAACTGGCGGATCCACTCCCGCAGCCGGGCGGCCACCCGCTCGACCTGGTTCGGGTTGCTGGGGTTCAGCCCCGCCGAGTCCTCGGCCATGCCCGCCTCGAAGCCCGAGGGTGCACCGGCCACGAGCTCCTCCCACCGTGAGACCGCGTCCGGGCCCGCGCCCCGCAGGAACTCGTCCGGGTCCTTGGCGCCGGGGACCGTGACCACGCGTGTCCGCATCGAGTGCTGCGCCGCCAGCACGGCGGCCTTGCGCGACGCCTCGCGGCCGGCGCGGTCGGAATCGAAGACCAGCAGCAGCTCGTCGGTGAAGCGCTTGAGCAGCCGAACCTGCTCGTCGGTCAGCGCCGTCCCCGAGCTGGCCACCGCGTTCGCGACCCCGAACTGGTGGGCGGTGATCACGTCGAACTGGCCCTCCATCACGGTCGCGTGACCGCGACGCGCGATCTCGTCCCGGGCCAGGTCGAGGGCGAAGACGACTCTTCCTTTTATGTAGGCGGGTGTCTCGGGGGAGTTGATGTACTTCTTCGGCTCGTCGGGGCGGACGGTGCGGGCGGTGAACGCCAGCGGCTGGCCCCGCTCGTCGCGGATCGGGATCACCAGCCGCTCGGCGAAGAAGTCGGTGCCGTCGCGCCGCATCAGCCCGGCCTCCTGGGCGTCAAGCAACGACCGCTTCTTGGCCCGCAGGTATTCGGCGAAGCCGCGGCCCGCGGGCGCGTAGCCGAGCTGGAACTTGCGGGCCGTCTCCTCGCTGACACGCCGCGACTCGAGCAGCCGCCGCCCCGGCTCGCCGGCCGGGCTCTTCCACAGCACGTACTCGTAGTACTGGGCGGCCAGCTTGAGCATGGCCAGGACACGCTTGCGCAGGTCGGCGCGCTCCTTCTGATCCGGGCTCAGCTGCCTCAACTCGACCCCGGCCCGCTCCGCGAGCAGCATCAAGGCCCCGCGCTTGTCCGTCCGGTCGATCAGCTCGACGAAGGTGAAGACGTCGCCCTTGCGCTCGCAGCCGAAGCAGTACCAGGACTGCCGCAGCGGGTTGACGTGGAAGCTGGGGCTGTCCTCCTGGTGGAAGGGGCACAGGCCCCAGTAATCCTTGTTGCGCTTCGTCAGGCGGACGTGCTCGGAGATGACCTTGACCAGGTCGACCTTCGACTTGACCTCCGCGAAGGCGTCATCGGACGACAGGGTGGGCACGACGCTATTGTGCAGCGCGCCCGGCCAAAGCGCCCACGGCTTTACTACTGGACGGTGACCGGGATCTCCGCTCTATCCCGTTCGGCCAGGTGCAAGGCGATCGGGTCGAGCCAGGGTGCCGGCGCAACGCCGAGGTCGCCGATGCCGATCCGGTCGTAGAGCCGGCGCAGCGGCTTCGGCGCCCACCAGTTGACGTCGCCCAGCAGCCGCATGATCGCGGGCACGACCAGCGACCGGACGATCGTGGCGTCGATGGCGACCGCGATCGCCAAACCGATGCCGATGGCCTTGATGATCACGACCTCGGCCAGCCCGAAGGCCATGAACACGGTGAACATGATCGCCGCGGCGCCTGTGATGAGCCGTCCCGTCTTCTCCAGGCCGCTCGCCACGGCGGCGGTGTTGTCGCCCAGGCGCACGTACTCCTCGTGCATCCGGCTCACGAGCAGGACCTCGTAGTCCATGGAAAGCCCGAACACGATCGAGAAGAGGATCACCGGGATGCTGGGGTCGAGCGACTGCGGGGTGAAGCCCAGCAGGCTCGCGAAGTGCCCCTGCTCGAAGATGAACACAAGCGCGCCAAAGGACGCTCCGATGGAGAGGAAGTTCAGGATCACCGCCTTCAGCGGGAGGACGACGGACCCGGTGAGCAGGAACAGCAGGACGTAGGTCACCACCACGACGGTGGCGACCGCCAGCGGGACCTGGTCGTAGATGAACTGGATGACGTCGACGTCGATCGCCGTCTGGCCTCCGACCAGCACCTGGCCGTCGGCCACGCCCGGGTCGCCGCGGATCGCCTTGAGGATGTCGCGGGCTTGATCGGAGCTCGGGTCGGCGTTGCTGTGGGCCTGGATCAGGACGATGTGACTGCCGGTCGTGCCCGCGAGTAACTGGCGCGCCCCTTCCTGCAGGTTGTTGGGATCACCGGTGTACAACTGCTCGTACTCGTAGAGGCCGAGCTTGGGGTCGAGGTTGTAGATGGACGACACGTCCAGCACGCCCGGGATGGCGGCGACGCGCCTTGTCAGCAGGAACTGGTCGGTGATGTGGTTCGCGGTCAGGGGTGAGCCGTCCGGGTAGTCGACGACGACGTTGAAGGTCGTCGCGTTCTGGCCTGGGAAGTCGGCCACGAGGCGGTCGTACCCCTGGCGCGCCTCGAGGCGGTCGGGCAGCATGTCCACGTTTCCGTTGGCGAGCCGCAGCTGGAGGAACGGCGTGGCGGCGATGACGAGGAACGCCACGGTCGGCACGAGCACGACGACCGGCCGCTTCATGACCCAGCTCGCAAGCGCACCCCAGAAGCCGCGGGAGCCGGTCGCCCGCCGCGGCCACGGGATCCGCAGCCGGTTGACCGCCGGACCGATCAGCGACAGCACGGCAGGCAGGATCGTCAGCGCGTAGAGCACCGCGACGGCGACGACGATCGCGCCGGCGGCGCCCATCGAGGCCATGAAGGTCCCCTGGAAGAACAGCATCGCCGACAGGCCGACGGCCACGGTCAGCCCCGAGAAGGTGATCGCGCGGCCGGCGGTCGCCATCGTGGTCGCGACCGCGTCCTCGCGGCCGGCGCCAGTCGCCAGCTCGTCGCGGAACCGGTTGACGATGAACAAGGAGTAGTCGATCGAGACGCCAAGCCCGATCAGCGTGACGATGTTGATCGCGTACTGCGAAACGTCAGTGAACCGGTTCAGCAGGAACGTGCCGCCGATGCCGCCGACGATGGTCAGGATGCCGATGCCCAGAGGCAGGCCGGCTGCGACGACCGACGCGAAGATGATCACCAACAGCAGCAGCGTCACGGGCAGGGTCACGTACTCGGCGCGCTGCAGGTCGGACTCGAGGGTGCTGTTGAAGGCCTGGTTGATCGGCACGAAGCCGGTGCCGGTCACCGACAGCGTGTCCGAATGGACCTTCGACCGCAGATCGTCGTAGACGGGCCACGCCTTCTGGCCTGTGGCATTGATCTCGACGAGAACGAGCGCCTCGTGGCCATCCTTGGACGTCAGGCTCTGCGCCGCGGCGGGGCTGGGCACCTTGTAAGGCGAGACAAGGCTGACGATGCGCGAGTCGCCCTGGATCGGCGCCAGGGCCGCGGTGAGGGCGTCCTTGTACTGCTGGTCGCTGACCGACAGGCTGTCGCTCTTGAAGATCAGATCGAAGGTCGAGGTGGGCGCCGTCTCCGTCGAGTTGCGACCGAGGTCGGAGGTGATCAGCTTGCCCGCCCTGGCGGCCTCGAGGTTGCTCGTCAGCGGCCCACCGCTCGTGAGCGTCCCGCCCATAACCAGGAACACCACCGAGCCGGCGAGCACGGCGCTCGCGGCGATCAGCGTCGGCAGGCGGTGGTGATAGACGAAACGACCCCAGCGTCCGAACACCCGACTCTTCCTCCTCTACTGTTGGGTGCCCTGGGCGGGCGGGTTGACGAATGAGAGTGACATCGCGGCGAGGGTGTCGATGGCCTCGTCCGCGTCGAACTCGGGGTCGACCAGGCTCTGGATCATGATTCCGAGGATGGCTGCCCAGACTACGCCGGCGATGCCTCGGGCCGGGCTCGGGTCGGCGTTGCGCTCGACGAGAACCGTCCGGGCGATCTCTTCCACGTGTGCCCGGTCGGAGCGGATGAAGTCGCGCACCCCGGGACCGATCACCGGGTCGTGCAGGCTCACGCCGATCAGCTGGACGTAGAGGGAGTTGGTGCCGCGGCTTTCACGGACCGTGGCCTTGGTCTGCTCGAAAGCCTGCACCGCGCCGGCCTCGCCCGAGACCGCGCCCATCTCGACCTTCTGGCACACGTACTCGAGGACGGCCAGCACCAGCTGCTGCTTGGACTTGTAGTGGTAGTGGATGAGGCCCTGGGCGACGCCGGCCTCCTCGGCGATGTCCTTGACCGAGGTGTTCTCGTAGCCCTGGCGGGACAGCACGTTGAAGGCCGCCTCCAGGATCCGGGTCCGCGTGTCGGGCGTCTTGGTTGAATGCTCAGTCAACATTGATTGATCATTCAATCAGATGCCGGCCGCCGGTGTCAAGGGTGGGCTTGCTGATCGTCTCGCGGACCTGCTCCGTTAGGGTGGGAGCGTTTCGGCGTCCGCGACCCGTTTGGCAACCACCTCCGGATCGTCCAGCTCGTGCCGACCTCGCCACAGCTGGGCGCCAGGAAGGTCGCCGAGGCGAAGCGGTAGCCAGCTAGCCCTTTTCCGCGGCGCGGACCAGGTCCCGCAACGACTTCTCGGGTCCGCGCCGCAGCTCGCGGCCCAGCAACAGCCGCACGAGACGACCCCGCCACCCGGGCGGGAGATGGAAGTCTCAATTGAACCGGACGAGCGTGCCCCGCGGAGTCTCGGTGAGGGTGATCCGCTCGTGGTTTTCGACCCCGAAGGGCAGGTAGGCGACGAGATCGATCCAGCGGCGCGCGGGGTCGATGTCCACGACGTCGATTCGGACCGGCCACTCCCGACCGAGCTCCGGCGCGCTCAGCTTGAGCACCTGACCCGGTCTGGCCGGCCCTGGCGGGTCGGCCGACACGAAGCGAGCGTCCGCCCACTCCTCGAATCGCTCGGGCGTGGTGACCACAGCCCAGATTCGCTCCGGCGCTGCCGAGGTGAACGCCGCCGGGCACACATTGACGATCACGGCCGCATCAAGCCTAGGCCGGAATGCCCGGGCCACTTCCTGGGTAGATTCAAGTCGTGGACGTCACGGAGGCGACCTTCGATTCCGCGGTGCTCGAGCGGTCACGGTCGGTCCCGGTCGTGGTCGACTTCTGGGCCGCCTGGTGCGGTCCTTGCCGCATGCTCGGCCCGGTCCTCGAGCGTGAGGTGGCACGCCGCGACGGCGCCGTGGAACTGGTCAAGCTCGACGTCGACGCCAACCCAGGCCTTGCCGGAGCGTTCGGCATCCAGGGCATTCCCGCTGTCAAGGCGTTCCGCGACGGTCGGGTCGTGGCCGAGTTCGTCGGGGCGCAACCGGCGACGGCCGTCTCGCGATTTCTCGACTCCCTGGTCCCCTCGCAGGCGGAGATCCTGGCCAAGCAAGGCGATGAGGCTTCTCTGCGCCGGGCGCTCGAGCTCGATCCGGAGCGCCCCGACGCCGCGGTGCCGCTCGCACGCATCTTGAACAAACGCGGCGAATCCGAGCAGGCGCTCGAGGTGCTCGGCAAGGTGCCGGGAAACTTCGGCGCCGACGGGCTGGCGGCGCGAATCAGGCTCGAGAAGGCGGAGGTCGCCGACCTGGCGCCGGCGTTTGCCGCGCTCGACTCCGGCGACAGGCAGCGCGCGCTCGAGCTCTTCATCGCGGCGATCCGGCCGACGAGAAAGGAACGAGACGACATTCGCCGCGTGGTCGTCGGCATCCTCGACGAGATGGGAGCCGACGATCCCCTCGTGCCCGCGTCGCGCTCGAGGCTCGCGTCCGCCCTGTACTGACCCACAACCCCGGATAGGGGCTACCTGTCCTGGGCGGCCGCCAGCCGAGCCACCGGGACCCGGAACGGGCTGCACGACACGTAGTTGAGTCCGAGCTTGTGGCACAGGTGGATCGAGTCGGGATCGCCTCCGTGCTCGCCGCAGATCCCGACCTCGAGGTCCTTCCGCGTCTTGCGGCCCTCGGTCACCGCCAGCGCCATGAGCCGGCCCACGCCCTTCTCGTCGATCGTCTCGAACGGGTTGCGCGGCAGGATCTTCTTCTCGAGGTAGCGGACGATGAACGCGCGCTCGGCGTCGTCGCGAGAGAAACCGAAGGTGGTCTGGGTCAGGTCGTTGGTGCCGAAAGAGAAGAACTCGGCCTCCTCGGCGATCTCCCCCGCGGTGAGCGCGGCGCGCGGGATCTCGATCATGGTCCCGAACTTGTACGGCACCTTGATCCCCGCCTCCTTCTGGACCGCCTCGGCGACCGGCTTCAGCTCGGCGTGCACAGCTCGCAGCTCGGCGACGGCGCCGGCGAGCGGGATCATGATCTCCGGCCGGGCGTCGATCTTGCGCTTGCGCAGGTTGCAGGCAGCCTCCATGATCGCGCGCACCTGCATGCGCGGGATCTCGGGGTAGAGGATCGACAGCCGCACTCCACGCAGGCCCAGCATCGGGTTCGCCTCGTGCAGCTCTTCGACGCGCGCGAGCACCTTCTCTCGCTCGGCGAGCAAGGCGGGGTTTTCGCCTGTGTCCTTGAGGTGGGTCGTCTCGCGGATCAACTCTTCGAGGCTGGGCAGGAACTCATGGAGCGGAGGGTCGATGAGCCGGATGATCACCGGCAGCCCGGCCATCTCCTTGAAGATGCCCTCGAAGTCGCGACGCTGGATGGGCAGCAGCTTGGCGAGCTGCTTCTCGCGCTCGGCGGTGGTGTCGGCCATGATCATCGCCTGCACGACCGGGAGCCGTTCCTGCTCCATGAACATGTGCTCGGTGCGGCACAGCCCGACGCCCTGCGCCCCGTTCTCGCGCGCCTTCACCGCATCACGCGGGTAGTCGGCGTTCGCCCACACCTCGAGCCGCCGGATCTCGTCAGCCCAGCGCAGGATCGCGCTCGCCGCCGGATGCTGGTTGAGGGAGCGCGCCTCGATCGTCGGCACGTTGCCGACGTAGACCTCCCCGGTCGTGCCGTCGATGGTGATCTGGTCGCCCTCCTTGATCGTGGTCCCGTTGGCCGAGAAACGGCGCTGGCGGACGTCGACGTCGATCGAGCTCGCGCCGACGACGCACGGCCGGCCCATGCCACGCGCGACGAGCGCCGCATGCGAAGCGGTGCCGCCGGTCTGGGTGAGAATGCCCTTCGCCTCGACCATCCCGTGCACATCGTTGGGGTTGGTCTCGACGCGGACCAGAATTACCGCCTTGCCCTGCTTCCCCCACTCCACCGCCGTGTCGGCGTCGAACACCGCGCCTCCGCTCGCAGCGCCAGGTGAGGCCGGGACGCCTTTCGCGAGTGGCGACACCTTGGCCGCCGGGTCGACGCGTGGGAACAGCAGCTGCTCCAGCTGCCGCGGCTCGACGCGAGCCACCGCCTCCCTCTTATTGATCAGCTTCTCCTTGACCATCTCGACGGCGATGTTCACCGCCGCCTCGCCGGTCCGCTTGGCGGAGCGCGTCTGCAGCATGTAGAGCTTCCCGCGCTCGATCGTGAACTCGAGGTCCTGCACGTCCTTGTAGTGCTTCTCGAGCTGCCGGGCGTAGCGGTCGAACTCGGCGTACACCTTGGGCATCTGCTTCTTGAGGGCGCTGATGGGCTCCGTGTCGCGGACGCCGGCGACGACGTCCTCGCCCTGCGCGTTGGCCAGGTAGTCGCCGTAGAGCTCCCTGGAGCCGGTGATCGGGTTGCGGGTGAACGCGACGCCGGTGCCCGACGTCTCGCCCATGTTGCCGAACACCATCATCTGGACGTTGACCGCGGTGCCCAGGTCGTCGGGGATGCGCTCCATCCGCCGGTAGGTCTTGGCGCGGTCGGTGTTCCAGGACTTGAAAACGGCGTCGATGGCGTCGCGCAGCTGCTCCACCGGGTCGGAAGGGAAGTCGCGACGCGTCTCTTCCTTATAGATGGCCAGGAACTGCTCCACGAGCGGGCGCAGGTGCTCTGGGCGCAGCTCGGGGTCCGTCTTGACGGCCGCCTTCTTCTTCGCCTCCTGCAGTGCGTGCTCGAACTTCTCGCCGTCGATGCCCTTGACCGTCTTGCCGAACATCTGGATGAAGCGCCGGCGCGCGTCGAGCGCGAACCGTTCGTCCTTGGTGAGCGCGGCAAGGCCCTGGCTCGTCTCTTCGTTCAGTCCGAGGTTGAGGACGGTGTCCATCATGCCGGGCATCGAGAACTTGGCCCCCGAGCGCACGCTGACGAGCAGCGGGTCCTTGGGGTTGCCGAACTTCTTGCCCGCCTTGCGCTCCAGGATCTTCAGCGCGGGGAGCACCTGCTCCCACAGACCCTTCGGGAACTTGCCCCCGCTCGCGTAGTAGGCGCGGCAGGCCTCGGTGGTGATGGTGAAGCCGGGCGGTACTGGCATTCCCGCCCGCGTCATCTCCGCCGCCCCTGCGCCCTTGCCTCCCAGGAGGTCGCGCATCTTCGCTGAGCCTTCCGAGAACTGATAGACCCACTTGCGTGCTCTGGCCATAGGCCAAGAGTGTAAGTGGGCGGGGAGCAGGAGGCTCGGCGAACGCGACAGAGCCTCTTGCATCCTGGGCTCAGGTCAATCCGCGTCAGTCGGGCGGCTACCCTTTTGTCGCGGTGGAACACCTCGGCGACGCGAGCGACGACCAGGTGATCCTCGCGTGGCTCCAGGCCGAGATCGAATCAGCCGATTTCCAGGCGTTCATCGTCGGCAACCCACCGAATCCCGCGAACCTCTCCGCGGCGCTGAGGGCGGCCCGCTCACCGGACCTTCGCGACGAACAGCAGAATGCTTTTCGGAGGGACATCATCAGCTCCGTGTACGGGTTCGGACGGGGGGCCGGCACGTTCGAGGGCCTGGCCAACGACATCCGGTGGAAGCGCTTTCGGTTCACGACGGCCGAGGTCGGTGAGATGCTCTACGCGCGCCGCGATGGCCCCTGGCGCCTGCTGTCACCCGTGACGCGAAAGGTGGTGGAGGGGGCCACGAACGTCGGGCACATCTTCACCGGCGACCAGACCAACATGGTCGTCCTGTCGCTGGCTTCAGGCCTGTGCCACTCGGACAAGAAGGTGCCGGAGATCATCGCCTTGCGCCGGTATGACGGGACGTTCGTCATTCTCGAAGGTCACGCGCGGGCGACCGCGATCGTGCTCGAGTCGCATCGATTTCCCGACGGAGTCCACGCGTACGTAGGAGATGGACCAAGCGTGAACAATTGGCCCTATTTATGAGAGGGAACCCAGATGGTTCCCTCTCATCGCCCGGTCGCTGCGCGACGGGGCTGCTCTCCCTCCGGTATAAGGTTCGGATTGCTTCAATGTCACTCGGTGCCGACGATTGGGCGGCCATGAGGACAAAGTTGCGGCCGGGATGAACCCGGCCGCCAGTGCAACGCTGGGAGACGGGGTGTGACCCAACCTCGCCTTATCCGACACTACGGCTGGATCCCCGACCCCCCGGACCAGCGCGACCACCTGTACTCCGCGCCTCCGCACTACCTGGAGGCGCTGCCTGCCAAGACGGACCTGCGCGCCAAGTGCCCGCCGGTCTACGACCAGGGCAACCTCGGCAGCTGCACCGCCAACGCGATCGCGGCTGCGCTGGAGTTCGACCGCAAGAAGCAGGGCCTGTCCGACTTCGTGCCTTCGCGGCTTTTCATCTACTACAACGAGCGCAGGATCGAGGGCACCGTCCCCAGCGACAGCGGCGCCATGATTCGGGACGGCATCAAGTCGGTGGCAAGCGACGGCGCGTGCCCTGAGCCTGAGTGGCCGTACGTGATCTCGAAGTTCGCGGCGCAGCCGCCGGCGAAGTGCTATCGCGACGCCAAGCTCGACCGCGCGGTGTCCTACCAGAGCATCCTCAAAGACCTGAATCAGATGAAGGGATGCCTGGCGTCCGGCTACCCGTTCATCTTCGGGTTCACCGTCTACGAGAGCTTCGAGACGGCGGAGGTCGCCAAGACCGGGCATGTGCCGATGCCGGGCTGGATGGAGCGCGCGGTCGGCGGGCACGCGGTGCTGGCCGTCGGCTACGACGACGCGCGGCGCTGGTTCCTGGTGCGCAACTCGTGGAGCACGCGCTGGGGCATGGACGGCTACTTCACGATGCCCTACACGTATCTCTTGCAGCCCGGCCTGTCGGAGGACTTCTGGACGATCCGCCTGGTCAGCGAGTAAAGGGCGCGGTGGCGCAGCCCCCGACCGGAGCCCGGCGAGCGATCAGGGAGGGGGCCCGCCGGGACGGTTGGAGCATTGGCCTCGAAGCGTGTGGAGATGAGGAGGGTTGGAGGAGGAGGAGGCCTTACTCCTCGTGTATTCAAATCCGGGGGTCTGTCCGCTGCTTAACGGGTGCCGCATCCTGATCTTGCGATTGAATTGACGCCGATGCCGACTAACCGGCTCGAGGCGTTCAGCGACGGCGTCTTCGCCATCGCGGCGACCCTGCTGATCCTCAACGTCGCGGTCTCCGACGGACCGCTGGGTCAGGAACTCCTCAAGATCTGGCCCAGCTATGTCGCCTATGCCGTGAGCTTCGTCACCATCGGGGTCATCTGGGCCAACCACCACACGGTCATGAGCCAGATCTCGCACGTCAACCGGACGTTCCTGGTCATCAACACGCTGTTCCTGATGGTCGTCGCATTCTTCCCGTTCCCCACGCACTTGCTCTCCGAGTACATCCTCAAACCGGAGGCTGCACAGGCCGCGGCGATCGCCTACGGCATCACGGGAACTTTGACCGCTGTGTTCTTCAACCTGTTGTGGCGGTATGCGGCCAACGGCCGGCGCCTCCTCAAATCAGACGCCAGCTCGCGGACGGTGGACGGCATCAGCCGCAGCTACCTGCCCGGCCCGTTCCTTTACGCGGCAGCCACCGGCGTCGCACTGGTAAGCCCTTATTTCAGCGCCGGTATGTACGCGGCGATTGCCCTCTTCTACGTGATCGAGAGCTCCTTCTTTGGGGACAGCGAGGGCCCGGGTTAACAGGCCCTCGCTGCGGTCGATTGGTCAGGTGGCGCTGAAAACGTGCGAGAAGTCGTTGACCGCGGCGTCGCGCGTGGCGACCGCCGTCAGGTTGTAGCGCCGCTCGATGGTGGCCAGGATCGATGTCGTGTCGTACTGCGTGTGGTCGACGACAAACGATTCGTGCAGGTGCGGGGAGATGATCAGCGCCGGAACGCGGGTGCCGGGTCCCCACACGTCGTGCGGCCCCGGGACGCCGCCCTGTCCGGGAGGGGTGACGTGGTCCCACTGGCCCCCGAACTCGTCGTAGGTGACGACGACCATTGTGTCCTTCGCGCAGGCGCTGTTGCGGATCGACCGCAGCAGGCTCACGAGGTGGTTGCTGCCGGCGCCCACGCTGGTGTAGCCGGGGTGCTCGTTCTCGAGGCCGATCGGCTTGACGAAGCTGACCGAGTTGAGGTTGCAGCGCGTCTTCGATGAATCGGCGAGGCTGATGAAGGCCTGCTCGTCCTGCAGGTGGGCGCGGCCGGGCGTGCCCGGCGCGTAGTTGGCGAAGTAGTTGAACGGCTGGTGGTGGAACTGGAAGACCTTGTTCGGGCAGTACGGGTATGCGGGATTCGGGAACGAGTTCGGGTCGCTGCAGACCCCGCCGGACTGAGTCCAGCCTGGCCCGCCGACCTCACCGGCGGCGTTGGACCAGCCGCCTGAGTACCACGCCCAGCTCACGTGCGCGGCCGTGAGCTCGTCGCCGATGTTGTTGCCGGTCTGCGGCGAGAGCTTCGTGGTGCTCGACGAGGTCGGCTGATATGCGGGCTGGATCGTGTTCACCGCGTTGTCCCCGCAGATGTAGTTGGGGTTCGTCGTGGCGAGGTCGCACGCCTGGATGAGCTGCGCGTCCTTCACCGTGGTGGTCGCCTGGTACTGCGGGTAGTTGTTGGGCATGCCGTTGGCGTCGATGATCGAGTGGCGGCTCGCGTTGTTCGCCGTGGCGTCGACCGGCGCCGCGGCCGCAATCAGCCACTGGTGGTTGAGGAACGAGCCGCCGAAAGCGCCCTGGAAGAACTCGTCCACGATCGCGTAGTGCGGACCGCCGTCGCTGTGCAGGTACTTGTAGATGGGAAGCTGCGTGGTGTCGAAGTAACCCATCGTCAGGCCGACCGCGTCGCTTCCGGTCTCGTACCGGTTCTGGGCGCCGTTGTTGAGCTGGTACTGCTCCTGGTAGTAGCGGTGAACGAGATCCTCGGTGCATCCGCCGGGCAGGTTGGCCTCGTTGGGCAGCGAACCGTGCGGGAAGAACACCCCGGGCTGCGGACACGTCTTCGCGTCCGGCGGGATGTAGGCGCCGATGTCGAAGGGCTGGTTGGTGAACGCGCTGTCGTACGCCGTGCCGGTGGTGGTGTCGTGACAGCTCGCGGCGAGAGGTGGCGAGGTCAGGTTGACGTCGTTCTGCAGCAGGCACTGGTAGGGGACGCCACCCTGGGTGATCTGCGTCGTGTTCGCCGCGGTGGCGTTGGCCCGGCCGTTCACCCGCTCCCAGCCGCCGTACAGGTTGTCGAAGCTGTGGTTTTCCTCGTAGATGACGACGATGTGGTTGATCGCGTTGAGGCCCTTTTGATCGGTGATCGCCTGGACGTTCGCGATGGCGGGTCCGTTCGCGAGGACCGTGGCGAAGCCGGTTGCCAGGATCAGCACGCGTCGCAACGATCGAGACATGAGCACATTTCCTCCCCTAAGAACCCTGTGTCCCTGCGCGTGAATGCGGCTCCTGGGAGTGTAGTCCGCGGCGGGAAAAGGGCAAGTTAAGGTTTCGCTATGGGTTCGGCTGAAGGTCTCGAGGAGCTGATCTGCCAATTAGTGGCGATCGAATCGGTGAACCCGGACCTTGTGCCATCAGGCAGCGGTGAGGGGGCGATCGCGCGATTCGTCGCGTCGTGGCTCGCCGACGCAGGACTCGACGTGGAGATCGTGGAGCCGATGCCTGGCCGACCCTCGGTGGTTGGGGTGCTGCGGGGGTCGGGCGGCGGGTCGAACCTGATGCTCAACGCGCACATGGACACCGTGGGCGCGGGCGGGATGCCCGACGCGTTCACGCCGGTGGTGCGCGACGGCCGCGTCTACGGGCGCGGCGCGTACGACATGAAGGCGAGCCTGGCCGCGATCATGATCACCGCCCGCGAGGCTCGGGTGTTGGGCCTGAAGGGCGACCTGGTCATCGCTGCGGTCGCGGACGAGGAGGTGGCCAGCCTGGGCACCTCGGCGGTTCTCGAGCGGTTCCGCGCCGACGCCGCCATCGTCACCGAGCCGACCGAACTGCGGCTGTGCCTGGCGCACAAGGGGTTCGTGTGGCTGGAGGTGGAAACGACAGGGATCGCCGCGCACGGTTCACGCGCGGACCTGGGAGTGGACGCGATAGCGCTGATGGGCCCTGTGCTGACCCACATCCTGGACCTCCAGAACACGCTCAAGGCCGGTCGCCGGCACCCTCTTTTGGGCACCGGCTCGATCCACGCCTCATTGATTGAAGGCGGCCAGGAGCTGTCGACCTATCCGTCGAGGTGCGTGGTCAAGATCGAGCGCCGCACGATCCCCGGCGAGGATGTCACCGGTGAGATCGACGGCGCGCGGGTCCTGCTCGAGCGTGCACCGTCGGAGGTGTCTCCGGACCACGCTCTGAGCCTCGCGGTCGCCGAAGCCGCCGGCAACCCAGAGAAGATCGGCGTCGCCTACTGGATGGACATGGCGCTGACGAACGCCGCCGGCATCCCAACGGTCGCATACGGCCCGGCAGGTGAGGGCGCGCACGCCGACGTGGAATGGGTCGACCTTGCTTCAGTCGCGCGGTGCGTCAACGTCTACCTCAACGTCGCGGAGCGGCTCTGCAATTCACCGGAACGGTAGACGCAGTTCAGTTGAAGCATGTCGGCGTGGCCACGAAGCGCACGGAACCGGTAGGGATGGGGTGATCAGTATGAAAGACGTAGTGATGCCTCACGCCGGCTGACACGAATTGAACGTCGCCGAGGTACCTGTCCAGGGCCCGTCCCGCCTTGTCGTAGAACGTGATGTCGAATCTCAACTGTTGGCAATTCGAAGATCGCGCGTAGTCGAACTCGAGTTGGGTAGGGGAGTCGATCTTCATGTTCGTTACGCCGATGACGACGCGGGGAGGCGGAGGCGGCGTCGTCGGGCGGATCACGCCAGTGACCACGAGGCCGACCGCCCCCAAGATCAGCACCCCAATGACTATCACGAACAGGTTGGGACCACGCCGGCGGCCGATCCGCTGCCAGGCTGCGCCGTTCCACCAATATTTCCTGTCCTGCGAGACCCACGCCTGTCCGTCGAACTGCGCAGGCTTGCCGTCGGGCGCGACCATCACGTTCATGTGTCAGGCTGGCGGTAGGTGCCGCATCACGGTCAGGATCTTGATGAGAGCCAGGCCGATAGCACCAGCCCGGATGACGATGCCGAACCAACCCCATCGACCAACGGCCCGGTAGATCACGAAGAGGATCGCGAAGAACGCGATGACGCCGAGGTAAAAGCCGGCCGTGAATTCAGCCTGGTTGCTCACGATCGTGTATACGACATAGCCGGCGAGCGCCAGAAACATGATCACCACGCCGGCGCGCATGAACCAGGGGCCGGCGACCGACCTTTTCAATGGCGTCCACGCCGCCCCGTCCCACCGATAGCGGCGGTCGTGAGAAACCCAACCACCGGCTTCGAAAACCGCCGGTAGGCCGTCCGGACCGATACCTGTGGCCACGATGAGCGGTGATTCTGAGCCTGTAAGACCCAATTTGAGCCCCGCTTAACAGATGCAGTACAAGGCCAGTCAGTCGGGCGGCTGCGTTAGTCCCGAGGCGTTGGTCACCAGTTCAGCCAAACGCGTGGGAACCGTCGCGGCGGGAACCCTCTCTTGACGAGTGCTGTCTCGATCACGAATGGTCACCGCCTTGTCATTGAGAGTGTCGAAGTCGACGGTGATGCAGAACGGAGTGCCGATCTCGTCCTGGCGCCGGTAGCGCCGGCCGATGTGGCCCCCCGTCTGGTCGTATTCGACCCGGAACTGGCCGCGGAGTGACTGCACCACCTCCTGCGCGGCCTTGATCAGCTCCTCTTTCTTGGACAGCGGCACCACGGCGACCTGCACCGGCGCCACGTTCGGGTGCAGCCGCAGGAGAACGCGCGGCTCGTTGTTCACGACGTCCTCGTCGTATGCGTCCAGCAGCAGAGTGATGAAGATCCGCTCCAGGCTCACCGCCGGCTCGATCACCCACGGCAGGTAGCGCTCGTTCGTCTCGGGGTCGAGATACGTCAGGTCCTGCTTCGAGCGCTCCTGGTGCACGGCCAGGTCGTAGTCGGTGCGATCGGCGATCCCTTCCAGCTCACCCCAGGCGAACGGGAACTCGTACTCGATGTCCGTCGTCTGCTTCGAGTAGTGCGACAGGGACTCTTTCGGGTGGTCGTACATGCGAAGCCGCTCGGGATTGATGCCCAGCACGTCCGTGTACCAGCGCATCCGCTCCTTGCGCCAGTAGTCGAACGCCTCCTCGTCCTGCTGCGGCCGCACGAAGTACTCCATCTCCATCAACTCGAACTCGCGGACTCGGAAGACGAAGTTGCCGGGCGTGATCTCGTTGCGGAACGCCTTCCCCTGCTGCGCGATTCCGAAGGGCACCCGCACACGGGTCGAGCTGATCACGTTCTTGAAGTCGACGAACATCCCCTGCGCGGTCTCGGGACGCAGGTAGACCTCGGACGCGCGGTCCTCGACCGGACCTACGTTCGTCCTGAACATCAGGTTGAACATGCGGGCGTCGTCGAGCGGCCCTCCGCACTCGGGGCACTTCTCGCCGGTCACCTGGTCCGCCCGCCACCGCTTCTTGCAGTCGCCCAGGCACTGGCGCAGCGGGTCGACGAAGTTGGTCAGGTGGCCTGAGGCCTCCCACACGGCCGACGGCATGATAAGCGTCGACTCGAGCCCGACGACGTCGTCCCGAAGGTCGACCATGTGCCGCCACCACAGGTCGCGGATGGCGCGCTTCAGGGCGACGCCGTACGGGCCATAGTCGTAGAACCCGGACAGCCCGCCGTAGATCTCGCTCGACGGATAGATGAAGCCGCGACGCTTGGTCAGCGCCACGACCTTGTCCATGACCTGTTCGCGTGGAACGGTCAAGACACCCTCCCCACCCGGCAGCTTCGCTGCCGACCTCCCCACACGGTGGGGAGGTGAACTTCGCCCATCAGACCCGCATCTGGTTCAGGAACGCGAGCGATTTCAGGCGGCGGTCGAGGTGGTGCTCGAGCTGCGCCTGGAGCACGCCTTCGATCGAGTTCATCAACGAGACGTCGAGCTTCAGCCGCCGGTAGGTTTCGAGGTCGCCGGAGGCCATCAGGCGCAGCACCTTGATCACGGCGAGGGGGACCAGGTCCAGCGCCGGGAGAGCGCACCGGTCGCACAGGAAGCCGCCCGCCTCGGCGCTGAACGCCGCCGGCTTCGCCGCCAGCGGCCGCTCGCACGAGACACAGGCCATGAGCTGCGGCGCGTACCCGAGCAGGTCGAGCGCCGTCATCAAGAACCACGCCGACGCCCGACGCGGATCCGACTCCCGCGACAGCTCGTCCATGGCCGTCACCGCCAGCTCGTAGACGCCGTCCACCGGGTGGCGGTCCTCGCACACCCGCTCCGCCAGCTCCGCGATCAACGCCGCGTGCGCCATACGCTCCACGTCACCCGCGATCCGGTACCCGGGCAAACGCTGCACCTGGGCGACGACGTCGAGCTCGCCGCGGCCCTTGGCCAGCAGCACGTCGACGTGGCCGTACAGCTCGAGCGACGGGCCCAGCTTGGAGGCTTGCCGGCGCACGCCCTTGCCGATCGCGCCGACCTTGCCGTGGTCGCGCGTCAGCAGCGTGAAGATCCGGTCCGCCTCGCCGTAGTCGAGCTTGCGCAGGACGAGGGCCCGGTCACGATAGGTGGCCAGTGCTTTCCTCCAGGGTCGCGTGAGGCGGGCCCTCGAGACCCATCGCCTCTTCAGGCCATCTGTCGTCGGAGGTGAGGCGGACCGTCTCGATGCGCCGGCCCTTCACCTTCTCCACGATCCACTTCGCCCGTCCGGCGCTGAACGAATCCCCTGCCTTCGCGATCTTGCCCAGCATCGCGTGCACGTAGCCGCCGACCGAGTCGTAGTCGCCTGACTCCTCGATGCCCAGGCGGAGGCGCTCGTTCAGCTCCTCGAGCGGGAATCCCGCGTCGACCCGGACCTCGTGGTCGTTGAGGATGGTCAGCAGGTCCTCCTCGGCGGTGTCGTACTCGTCGCGGATCTCGCCGACGATCTCCTCCAGCAGATCCTCCAGCGTCACGAGGCCGGCGGTGCCTCCGTACTCGTCGACCACGATCACCATGTGCTGCTTCAGCGTCCGCATCTCGTTCAGCAGCTCGTCGACCTTCTTCTGCTCAGGTGTGAACTCGATAGGCCGCAGCACTCTCTCCATATCGAACTTCTGTGACGAGGAGAGCGTGTAGAAGAGCAGGAGATCTTTGGTGTGGATCAATCCGATCACGTGGTCGATGTTCTCTTCGTAGACCGGCAGGCGCGTGTGCCGGTGCTCCTTGAACAGCTTGACGATCTCACGCAGCCCGGCCTCTTTGGCAATGGCGACGATGTCGGTGCGCGGGATCATGATCTCGCGCACCGTCTTGTCGCCGATCTCGATGATGCCGTGGATCATCTGGTGCTCTTGCTCCTCGATTACGCCGGCCTCTTCCGAAACGTGCAGCGCGGTGATCAGCTCTTCTTCGGTGAGGTACGGAGCGCGAGCCGCCCGGCCGCCGGTGAGCGCGCGCGAGATGATCGTCACCGCCCACAGGATCGGGCTGAGGAAGGTCGCCAAGCGATCCACCGGGAGTGCGGCGGCCAGCGCGACCCGCTCGGCATGGGCGATGGCCAGCGTCTTCGGGGTCACCTCGGCGACGATCAGGAGCACGACGGACAGGAGCACCGAGTTGAGGAGGGTCAGCCACAACCGCCACTCCGCGGGCACACCCCACCTTGTGAAGAGCGAGTCGCTGAGCAAAGCTGCCGCCGTCGAGGCGACGATGAGTGCCAGCGTGTTCGTGAAGAGCACGGTCGAGAGAAACCGGTTGGGGTCGGCGCGCAGCTGCGCCAGGGTCGCCGCCGCGCTGCTTCCCTGCTCGGCCAGGTAGCGGATCCGCAGCCTGCCGACCGAGGTGAGCGCGGTCTCGGTGCCGCTCGCGAACCCGGCCAGCACGAAGCACAGGAGCATGACGACGACTTCCATCCATTCCTGGCCGGTCATCGCAGCGGGCTACCTACCGGAAGAGCTCGCTGACGCTCCGGTTCTCGTGCACCCGGATGATCGCTTCAGCGAGCAGAGGCGCCACCGACAGCACCGTCAGCAGCGAGCCCGTCTTCTCGGCCGGGATGGGCACTGTGTCCGTCACGATCACCTCTTCCACGTCAGCTTTCTTGAGTCGATCCATCGCGTCGCCGGTCAGGACGGGATGCGTGGCCGCGATCAGCACGCGGTTGGCGCCCTGCTGGCGCAGCGCGGTCGCAAGCTTGGAGACCGTGCCGCCGGTCGTGATGATGTCCTCGACCACGACGCAGTCGCGACCTTTGACCTCACCTGAGATCGCGATCACCTCGACCGACTGCTCGTCGGGCCGGCGCTTGTAGCCGAACGCGATCGGCGCGCCCAGGTCGTTGGCGACGGCCTCGGCCCGGCGACCGCCGCCGGCGTCCGGGGCCACGATCGTGATCGACTTGAGGTTCATCTTCTTGAGGTGCTCGGCGAAGATCCGGTGCGGCGAGAGGTGGTCGGTCGGGACGTCGAAGAAGCCCTCGATGGCCTCGGCGTGCAAGTCGAACAGAAGCAGGCGGTCGGCCCCGGCAAGCGTGATGAAGTTGGCGATCAGCTTGGCCGAGATCGGCTCCCGGGGCTGCGTCTTGCGCTCCTTGCGCGCGTAGCCGTAGTAAGGGATGACCGCGGTCACCCGCCCGGCGGAAGCCCGGCGCAGCGCATCGAGGATGATGAACAGCTCCATCAGGTGCTCGTTCACGGGCGGGCTGGTGGGCTGGATCACGAACACGTCGTGACCGCGCATCGAGTCCTCGATCTTCACGTTGATCTCGCCGTCTGGGAAATGCCGGAGTCTCGGATCGGTCAACTGGACGTCGAGGATCTCGGCGATCCGAGAGGCCAGCATCGGGTTCGCGCCGCCGGAGATGAGCTTCAGCTCGCCCCACGGCGAGGCGTCGGTGCCGGTGTACTCGACCGCGGTCTGCAACCTGCCGATCAACTGGCGTCCGAATCCGAACCCGGCGAGTCCGACTCTGGCATCCGTACCACCCTAGCTGGAATTCCCACGACTGTCGCGCCGTCAGGCACGTCTTTGGTCACCACCGAGCTGGCGCCCGTCCGCGCGCCTTTGCCGACTTTGACGGGAGCGATCAGCATGGTATCGACGCCCACGAAGGCGCCGTCGCCGATCTCGGTCCGATTCTTGTTGGTGCCGTCGAAATTGGCGGTAATCGTACCTGCGCCGATGTTGGCGTCGGCGCCCAGGTCGGTGTCGCCCAGGTAGGAGACGTGCGGCACCTTGCTGCCGCGACCGACCTTGCTCCGGACGAGCTCGGCGAAGCTGCCGATGTGGACGTCCTCCGCGACCTCGGTGCCGGGGCGAAGCTTGGCGAACGGACCGCAGTCGGAGCGGTCGCCCAGCCTCGCGTCCTCTATATGGACGTGGGGACCGATGCGGCAGTCCGAGCCGATGCTCGTGCTGCCCTTGAGCACCGTGAACGGCTCGATGACGGTGTCCTGGCCGATGGTCACAGTGGCGTCGACGAAGGTGCTCGCAGGATCGACGATGGTGACGCCGCCCAGCATCAGCCGGTCAAGCAGCCGCCGGCGCAGGATCTCTGTCGCGGCGGCGAGGCGAATGCGGTCTTTGACGCCCATCGCCTCGCGCGGATCGTCCAGGGTGACGATCGTCACCGGCTTCAGGTGCATGAAGACATCGGTCAGGTAGAACTCGCCTGCCTTGTTGTCGTCGCCGACCTTGCCCAGCTCGTCGACCAGCAAGCTGCCGTCGAAGCAGTACAGGCCGACGTTGAACTCGCTCACAGTGGCGCGGATCTCGTCGGTCGCGTCCTTGCGTTCGACGATGCGTTCCAGCGAGCCGTCGGCGGCGCGGATGATCCGCCCGTCATCACGCGTGGGGTCGATGACCGTGGTGATGGTGGCGGGCGCCTTCGCATTCAAGTGGGCGTCGATGACCCTGCGCACGCTGTCCCCGGTCAGCAGCGGCGAGTCGCCGTTGACGACCAGGATCTGGCGTCCCCGCAGCTCCCCGGCCGGGATCTGCTGCAGCGCGTGCGCGGTGCCCCGGGGGTCGCGCTGGTAGACGAGCTGGACTCGATCGTTGAGGTGGGCCGCCAGCTCGGCGTGGTGAGGGTTGGCGATCACCTTGACGTCCTTGGCGCCCGCCTGGTCGACCGCCTCCAGCACCCAGTCGATCATGGGGCGCCCGCAGATGGGATGCAGGACTTTCGGAATACGTGACCGCATCCGGGTGCCGTGTCCGGCGGCGAGGATGACGGCCGTGACAGATTGGCTCAAGATTTGGGCCCGGTCGGGCTTCGGGAAATTATACGGACGGGATCAGCGAGTCCCGGTGTAAGGCAAGGGCGAAGACTGGTTCACCGGCAGCCGCCCCGAGCCCGGTGCCGGCGACGACTGGCGCGCCTTCCTGGTGCTGGCCCGGCCGGAGTCGGGATCGACCATCAACGAGGACTCGTCGATCGCCTCGAACGCGGAGGCCGGCACCGTCTTCAGCTGGGCGATCATGGCTGGGTAGGGGCCGGAGTCCCAGCCCGCGTCCATCGTGCCCTGGAGGAACCAGTTGGACCCGTTGTCCGCGACGATCAGGCCGTAGTGCTTGAACGCGGTCAGGACGACCTGGGCCGCGGGACCGAACCCGGAGATGTCGAAGCTCGCCTTCAGCCGGAAGCGGGCGCCCATCGGCGGCAGGTTGGGGTTGCTCGCGGATCCGGCCTCGTGGCGCGCGGGCCAGAGGTAGGAGGTGTCGCTCGACTGGACCGTGAAGCGGATCGCGTGCGCGATGAGGCCCGCCTGCACCTCGTCGCGCCGGACCAGGCCGGGCAGGATCGGCAGCCCGGCCGCGTCCGCTGAGGTCCACCCCGCCGGCCGCAGCTGGTTCGAGCGCAGGTCGTAGATCGCGCCCGACCCGGCCGTGCTCGGCCCGGCGTAGTCGGTGGCCCAGGTCTCGTACAGCTTGCAGGTGTCCTCGTCGACGGTCAGGAGGTGGCTGTCGCTGGGCCCCTCCCGGGCGAGGTCGTCGCCGTAGGGATAGGGACCCTGCGGCTGCTGGGTCGCCACCACAGGGTCGCTCTCGTCCCAGTAGAGGAAGTTGAAGTTGGTCGTGGCGTGGCTCGTGTCGACCACGTTGAACGGGATGCCGTACGGCGGCGCGCCGAAGTCGGGGTGCAGGAGCCTGCCCGTGGTGGCGCTGGTCGAGGCGAGCCAGGCGGGGCTGCGCGAGCTCACGGGCATCCATGCGATGTCGGTGTTCCAGATGTTGTCGGCTGGAAACACCGGGCACGTGCTGCCCGGCACGATCGGCACGCGCGGCGCGATCGGAGCCTGTGGTGCCGCGGGCAGCCACGCCAGGATCAGGGCGAGGGCGCAGATCGGCGCCAGGATGCTCGATGCCATCGCTCATGTAACGACGCTCGAGCGTCGCGGGTTCTTGCCGATCGCGGTTCGACCCGAGGGGTGCAGGGGATAATCGAGGTTGTGAGCGAGGTCGCGGCCACGAATCAAGAAGGCGCCGTGCCTTCGCACCTGCCGATCCTTCCGTTGAAGTCGACGGTCGTCTACCCGCGCATCTTCATCCCGCTCTCAGTCGGCCGCAAGAAGTCGCTCCAGCTTCTCGACGACCTCTCCGGTGTCGAGCGCCACATCGCCGTCGCCACCCAGCTCGACGAGACCGCCGAACAAGTCGGCTTCAGTGACCTCCACCACGTGGGAACGATGGTCCGGATCCAGCACATGCTGAAGCTGCCCGACGGCACCGTGCAGCTGGCGGTGCTCGGCCTGCGCCGCATCCGCCTGGTCGAGGTGGAGTCCGACGAGCCCTACCTGACCTGTTCGGTCGAGATGCTGCCCGAGCAGAGCGACGACATCCTGACGATCGAGCGCGAGGCGCTGATGCGCCGGGCGATCTCGTCGTTTCAGCAGCTGGTCTCGCTCGCCCCACACCTGCCGGCCGAGCTGGCGGGCGCGGCGGCCGCCATCGACGAGCCGCTGCACCTCGCCTACTACATCGCCAACCACATCCGGCTCACCACCGAGCAGCGGCAGGAGATCCTCGAGCTCGACTCGTCGAAGGTGAAGCTCGAGCGCCTGCTCGGCCACATGTCCCACGAGCTGGAGGTCCTCGAGCTGGGCCGCAAGATCCAGACCCAGGCCGAAGAGCAGATGGGCAAGGCCCAGCGCGAGTACTTCCTGCGCGAGCAGTTGAAGGCGATCCAGCGCGAGCTTGGCGAGCTGGACAGCGAGCACGCGGAATTGAGCGAGCTGCGCGAGCGGATCGAGAAGGCGGGTCTTCCGCCCGAAGCCAAGCGCGAGGCCGACCGCGAGATCTCGCGCCTGGAGCGCATTCCGTCGGCGTCGCCGGAATCGTCGGTGATCCGCACGTACCTCGAGCTCATGGTCTCGCTGCCGTGGAACGTCTCCACGGGCGCCGAGGTCGACGTGAAGAAGTCACGGGAGATCCTGGATGCCGACCACTACGACCTCGACAAGGTCAAGCAGCGCATCGTCGAGCACCTCGCGGTGCGCCGGCTGAAGCAGGTGCGGGGCTCCACCGACCGCGGCCGCGAGCCGATCCTCTGCTTCGTCGGACCGCCCGGCGTCGGCAAGACGTCCCTTGGGCAGTCGATCGCGCGCGCGATGGGCCGCAAGTTCGCCCGGGCGTCCCTGGGTGGTGTCCACGACGAGGCCGAGATCCGCGGCCACCGGCGCACCTACATCGGCGCCATGCCGGGCCGCATCCTGCAGGCGATCCGCCGCGCCGAGTCGAACGACCCGGTGTTCATGCTCGACGAGGTCGACAAGATCGGCGCCGATTGGCGCGGCGACCCCTCGTCGGCGCTGCTCGAGGTCCTCGACCCCGAGCAGAACAAGGACTTCCGGGACAACTACCTCGACGTGCCCTTCGACCTTTCCAAGGTCATGTTCATCACCACCGCCAACTCGCTGGAGACCATCCCTCCCGCCCTGCGCGACCGCATGGAAGTCCTCCACCTTTCGGGCTACACGGAGGAGGAGAAGGTCCAGATCGCCGAGCGCTTCCTGATTCCCAAGCAGGTCGCGGCGCACGGTCTGCGACCGGGCGAGGTCACCGTCTCCGAGGACGCGATCCGCCTCATCATCCGCGAGTACACGCGCGAGGCCGGCGTCCGCAACCTCGAGCGCGAGATCGCCTCGCTGATCCGGCGCGACGTGGCCGAGATCGCGGCCGGCAAGCGGTTGAAGCGTATGGACGACGTCAAGAAGGTGCGCGCCGCGCTCGGCAAGCGCCGCTTCTACGACGACGTCGCCGAGCGCATCGACCGGCCGGGGATCGCCACCGGGCTGGTCTGGACGCCGACCGGCGGCGAGATCATCTTCGTCGAGGCGACGCTCACCCCGGGCAAGGGCGAGCTCAAGCTCACCGGCCAGCTGGGCGAGGTGATGAAGGAGTCAGCGGCGGCCGCGCTGTCCTACCTGAAGTCGCGCGCCGCCGACATCGGCATCGATCCGGCCGTCTTCGACAAGAACGACATCCACGTCCACGTGCCCGCCGGCGCGCAGCCGAAGGAAGGCCCTTCGGCCGGGGTCACGGTGCTGACCGCGATGGCGTCGATCCTCACCGGCCGCCCCGTGCGCGACGACGTGGCCATGACCGGGGAGATCACGCTGCGCGGCAAGGTGCTGCCGATCGGAGGCATCAAGGAGAAGGTGCTCGGCGCGCATCGGGCCGGGTTGCGCCGGGTGCTGATGCCATCGCACAACGAGGCCGACCTCGACGACATCCCCGCCGACCTGCGCAAGCAGATGCAGTTCGTGATGCTGGAGTCGATCGACCAGGTGCTGCGCGAGGCGCTGGTGGCGCGCAAGCGGGTCGGGCTGAACGGGGGGAATGGGCTCCGGTCTACCGTCGTTGCGCGCGCTGCAGGATCCAGCCGTGGGCGGCAAGCTCCTGCCGATCGTCGAGGGGGGAAAGGGCGCCGGCGTCCCGTCGCCTGAGCGCCGCGCCGATCAGGTGATCGGCAAGCTGAGGGTTCTTGGGCAGCAGCGAGCCGTGCAGGTAGGTGCCGATGACGCCGCCCTGCACGCAGCCCTCCGTCCTGTCGGAGCCGTTGTTGCCGTGGCCGCGGATGATCTTGCCGAGCGGCTTTGCCGTGGGGCCCAGGAACGTGCGGCCGCTGTGGTTCTCAAAACCAACGAGGGTGCCAGGCATCAGCCCTTCGACGTTGCTCTGGACGACGACGTCGCCGATGAACCGCTTCTTTCCCGCCTCAGTTCTCACGTCGATCAGGCCGATGCCGTCGTATCGCTCGCCGTCGGCGGTCTGGTAGTAGTGGCCGAGCAGCTGGTAGCCGCCGCACACGGCCAGCACCTGGGCGCCGTCCTCGATCGCGCGCCGTAAGGCGTCCTGCTTGAACTCGCGCAGGTCGTCATAGATCAGCGCCTGCTCGCGGTCCTGGCCGCCGCCGAAGAAGAACACGTCGACGCCGGCCATCTTCTTGCTCGCGCCCCTTCCCAGCTCGACCACGCTTGCCTCGAAGCCGCGCCACTCCGCGCGACGGGTCAACGTGACGATGTTGCCCCGGTCGCCATAGATGTTCATGAGGTCGGGGTAGAGCCAGCCGACTGTGAATCTATCCATCACGTTTCCCAGTATGGGGACGCCCAGCCGCGCCTCACGAGCTCGGCCCTGAGGTCGAGCATCGCGGTGTAGGTGCAGAGGAGATAGGCGGTGTCGCCCTCGCTCGTGGATTTGATGAGCAGGTCGAGCGCCTTTCCGGGATCGGTCTGCGGCGGCTCCGCCGTGACGCCTGCGTACTTCAGGCGGACGGCGAGGTCGTGCGCGCGCACGCCCGCCGGGATGACGACGCGAGCTTTGTCTTTGAGCATCTCGAAGTCGACGTCCCAGATCCACGACACGTCGGTGCCGTCCGCCTTGCGGTCGTTCAGCCCGACCATGAAGATCTGGCCGTGCGCCAGCTCGACCGCGGTGCGCACGGTCTCGTTGAACCCGGCGGGGTTCTTGGACAGGACGAGGACCAGGTGGCGGCCGCGGAAGTCGATGCGCTCCTGGCGGCCGAATGCCGCTTTGAAAGTGCGCAGCCTGTCGGCGATGTAGGTCGCCTCGAGGCCGGCGCTGCGCGCGGCCGCAAAGGCGGCGACCACGTTGTAGCAGTTGTACAGGCCGCCCAGCGGCATCTCGATTCGCGTGCCCTCGACGGTCATGGCGAGGCTCTCGAAGCCCTCGAGCTTGATGTTCGTGGCGGCGATCTCGGGCCGCGGCCGCTGGAAGTGGCCGTTGGGACACCGGTAGACGCCGTCGTGGCCGACGTAGACGGCGTCGAAGACGAGGCTGGCTCCGCACTTTGGGCATGTGCGGGCGTCGGCGGCGTGCGGAAGCGTGCGCGACGCAACAGAGCGGTCTTCCAGGCCGTACCAGGTCGGCGGCCGCGGAAGGCCGAGACCGATCTCGGCCACGCGCGGGTCGTCGGCGTTGAGCACCACGTGCGCGGCCTCGTCCACCGCGCTGAGAGCGTGCTCGATCTTGCGGGCGATCGTCTCCAGCTCGCCGTAGCGGTCGAGCTGGTCGCGAAACAGGTTCAGGACCAGCGTGGCCCTGGGCTGGATCTCGGCGACCGCCCTGGGCAGGCTGGCCTCGTCGATCTCGAAGACTCCCCAATCCGCCTTCAGGCCGCCGTCGGCGCCTGAGTGCCTGAGCGCCGCGGCCGTGACGCCGTAGATGAGATTGGCGCCGGCGCGGTTCGCGACCACCCGATGGCCGGCGCCCTCGAGCAGCCAGCTGATCATGCGGGCGGTCGTGGTCTTGCCGTTGGTGCCGGTGACCACCATCGAGCCCCGGGTCAGCTCCCGCGTCAGCTCGGTGAGGATTCGGGGATCGATGAGCCGAGCGACGTCGCCGGGCAGCGTCGTGCCACCTCCCCGGCCCGTGACCCGGCTGAGCGCGCCGGTGGCCTTGCCGGCAAGAACGGCTGCGGTCTTGCGGATCACGCCCAGCGTCCAACCGCGCGGGTCACGGCGGTCCAGCAATCGAGATTCGCAACGGCCTTGCCTGCCTCTTCTTCGGTCCCGGCGCTCCTGTAGAACGCGGAGCCGCTGCCGGTCATCTGCCACCCTGGGCCGAGACTGCGCGCGAACTCGACCAGGCGAGGTTCCGCGGACTCGGCCGCGCGGCGCAGATGATTCGGTCCCTCGCCCTTCACTTCGTCCCACGCACGGTACACATCGGCGGTCGACAGCTCGAGGCCGGGCCACGCGAGCGCAAACCACGACGCTTCGAGAGGAAGTGCGCTCAGGAGCTCGCCCCGACCCTCACCACGCGCGCGCCCGCCGGCCAGGAAGAAGGGGACGTCGGCGCCAAGCTCGCGTGCGATCGGCATCGGATCGAGCCCGAGGTGGTGGATCGCCATGAGTCCTCGCAGCGCGGTCGCGGCGTCTGTACTGGCGCCTCCCATCCCCGAGCCCGGAGGGATGCGTTTGTGCAGATGGATGCGCGCAGGCAGCGCTCGGCCCACCGCAATCTCGAGGGCGTGCTGCGCCTCGAGCACCGAGTTGTCCTTCTGGTCGAAACCGATGCCGGACGCGGTGAAGCTCGTTTCTGCTGCGGGGACGATCTCGACCAGGTCGTGCAGCTCGATCGCCTGGAACGTGGTGCGCAGTTCGTGAAAACCGTCCGCGTTGCGGCCGATCACCTCGAGCTCGAGGTTGAGCTTCGCGCGCGCGGGGAGCGCGAGCGTCAACCTGTCTACTCGGCGATCGACTTCAGACCGGCCCGATACCTGATGGCCCGGTCCTGGTAGTGCCGGGCCGTCGTGCCGACCCAGTGGTTGGATGATCTGCCGAGCTGCTTTCTGACGGTCGCCGGGACCCCGGCCGCCACGTGACCCGGAGGAACCTGGCTGCCTTCCTGGAGGACGGCGCCCGCGGCCAGCAGCGATCCGGCGCCGAGCCGGCTGCCCTGCAGCATGGTGGCGCCCATGCCGACCAGCGCGCCCTGCTCGACGACGCAGCCTTCGAGCTGTGCCGAGTGGCCGACGCTGGCGTTCTTCTCGATCACCGTCGGCAGGTCCTCGGCGCAGTGGACAACGGCGTTGTCCTGGATGTTGGCCCCCTCGCCGACTTTGATCGTGGACTCGTCGCCACGGAGCACGGCGCCGAACCACACGCTCGCGCCCGCCTCGACCTCCACGTCGCCGATCAGGACGGCGGTCGGCGCGATGTACGCATCAGGATGCACGCGCGGCCGCCTGCCTTCAAGCTCGAACTCCATCGCGCCCTATAATCCTCGAAGTGACTCCCCTTCCGGTGATGACACGTGGCTAAGCGAACCGCCTCGGCGAAGAAGCAGGCGCGGGCAGGCGCCCGACGCTCGGCGCGCAACCGCGCCGCGCGTTCCGAGGTCAAGACCCTGATCGTCAAGGCCCGCCGCTCGCTGACCGACTCGCAGGCCGAGGCGTCGGAGCGCGCCGCCTCGTCGGTCGACGCAGTCCGCGCCCTGGACCGGGCCGCCGCCAAGGGAATCCTGCATCCCAACAACGCGGCGCGGCGCAAGTCGAGGCTGGCCAGGCAGCTGGCCAGGACCGCCGCGACGGCGCCTGCGCCGGCGAAAGGCAAGAAGGCAGCTGCGGCGCGGCCGGCGACTCCGGCTCCCAGGAAGAAGTAGCGGCTTCCTAGAGGCGCGTCAGGAGGACATCGAGGCCCAGGTCGGCGTCGACCTGGCCTGACTTGACCTCCCACTCGTAGTCGCGGATCAACTTGAGCGCGCCCTCGAGGCGGTCCGGCGACGCGTTCATGGCGGCGTCGAAGGCCTTCTGGACGACAAAGCGATGATCGGGCATTTCCTCCTGGACCTGCTGCAGCGACTCGCCGCGATCCTGGCGAGCCCGCACCTCGAGCACGAGCGCGAAGTGGCGGGCCATCCGGTAAGCGACGCTCGTGGGCTGCAGCCCTCCGCGCGTGAGGCCGCGCGCGACCTCGAGCGCCAGCGCGTTCGGCCGCGGCAGGAGGTTGTCGGTCAGCCGGAAGATCTCGTCCTCCCGGCCCCCTGCAAGGAGCTCGCCGACAACCTCGGACGTCAGCTTCGAACCCGACGCTTTGTAGGCGGCGAGCTTGCCCAGCTCGGCGTCGATGACGCCGAGGTCGGGCGGGGAGACGCGCACCACCTGGGCGGCGACGGCCGGCGTCAGGCCGTGCCTCTCGACCGCTCGCTTCGCCGCCCACTCGCTCAAGCCGCGCCGGTTGAGGTGCTGGATCTCCTCGACCTGCCCGCCGGCTCCGGCGACCGCCTTGACGAACTTGTTCGATGAGCCGAGACGGCCCGCGACGGTGACCAGCATTCGCGTGCTGGCCGGGATCTGCGCGACCGCCGTGGCCAGGCCTTCCGTCCGGTTGGCCGGGATCATGCGCACGTAGACGACTCGATACGGATCGAGGAACGGCGCCTGGAGGATGGCGTCCTGCAGGCGCGCGGCGTGGAGGCCCACGCCCTCCATGACCTCGAGGCCGAAGTCCGAGACCAGCTCCGCGCGCCACTCTTCGAGCGTGGCCCGCGCCTTCTCGTCGACGAGGAACCGCTCCTCGCCGTGGAGGAGAAGCGCGGTCGCGGACCCGCGACGAATCGTGCGCGCCATGGGAGGGATCGTACTTACAAGGGCAAGCTGATCGTGCCCTCCTCGTCGGTGCGCAGGACCCCGGGCGGAAACGCCGCGGCAAGGCGGCCGGTGCCGCGTGACGCAACCAGCTGTGTGGTCCGACCGATCGCGGCGTGCTCGAGCTCCGGCGACAGCCGGCTGCGCCCGCCCGAGGGCAGGAGCAGGTAGGTGCAGGCGCCGCGCAGACGCACGGCGGCGACCGTCTGCGCATCGAGGTCGAGGTCGCTGAAGTCGCAGAAGCTCTTGCCGTCGGAGCCAAGCGCCCTGAGCCCAAGGTTCGCGGCGCCGACCTGGTCGCCGGGGGCGGCGGGCTCCGGCGCGAGGATCTCCAGGTCGAAGCCCGCGAGGTGGAGGCGCTGTCCCGCCTCCAGGCGCCTCACCGACGCGCCACGGGTCACCTGTTCGAGGGCGACGTTGCGCCACGCGGAGCCCGCCGGCGTGGGTCGCGGCAGCAGCACGGTCCCGGTCGATCGATCCAGGCCCGCCAGGCCGCCCACGTGCCCCAGACCCGGGCCCGTGATGACGATCGCGTCGAGGGCCCGCTGCCACGGTGGGAGCTGCTGGCCAAGCTCGTCGCGCAGCTTCGCCGGGCTCGGCCCGCCGTCGATCAGGATCGCGCCCTGCGGGCTGCGGAGGAGGACCGCCTGCCCGTCGCCGACGTTCATGACGATGGCCTGAGGCGGAGCGTTGGCCCATCCGGCCAGCGCGGCGGCCGAGATCAGGATGGGGGTCGCGGCGGCGACAAGGAACGCAGCATTGCGGCAAGCACCGCCGGCGTGGGCGGCGCCGATCGCCGGCGCGAGCGCGGAGTAATACGCGATGCCCATCCAGGTCGGAAACCGAGGCACGGTAATCGCGGCCAGGGGCACGCGCGCCAGCACGTATCCGACCTGCTCGACGTAGGCGAGCAAACCGACGATCGGTATGGCCGCGATGCGCGCCCCTTCCGGCACAAGCGCGAGCAGCCCGAGTAGGAAGCCCGACGCCACAAGGACCGGCAGGATGGGCAGCGTCACCGCGTTGGCGAGAGGCGCGATCGGCGAGAGGACGTGGAAGTCGGTCGCCATCATGGGCACGGTTCCCAATTGCGCCGCGCACGTGACCGCGAAAGGCTCGCGGACGATGTGTGGGAGGAAAGCGACCCGGCTCGCGATCGCCGGCGTCAGCAGGATGATGGCCACGGTCCCGGCGAACGAAAGCTGAAAGCCGACGTCCCACGCCAGCTCGGGGCTCCAGCCCAGCATTGCGGCCGCGGTCGCGGCGAGCGATGTCCAGACGTGGGTCGGCCTTCCCATGTGCGCGGCGGCGATGGCGAGACCTCCCATCGCGCAGGCGCGGACCGCCGCCGGCGTCGCGCCTCCGACCAGCGCATACAGGGCGATCAGCGCGACCGCGGGCCAGGCCGCATGACGGCCGAGGAGCGGTTTCAGCGCTCCTTGCACGATTCGAGCGAAGACGGCGACCTTGAGGCCGCTGAGGACGAGGAGGTGCACGAGCCCGGTGGCAATGAGCGCGTTCTCGAGCTGGGCGGGGATGCCTTTCCGGATGCCGAGCACGATCCCCAGGAGGACTGCCGCGTGAGGCGGCGGCACGACGGCGGTCAAGGCGGCCGCGTACCTGGTGCGGAGCCACGAGGCAACACCGCCGATGCCATGGCCGGCAGCGACGACGTCGAAGCTCGATGCCTGGAGCTCCAGGTAGACGTGGCGCTGGGCCAGGTAGGCACGCCGGTCGAAGTCGGGCAGGTTGCGAGGCCACGTCAGCTTTCCGGTCGCCGCAACCATGTCCCCGAACTCGGGCTGGGTCGGACCGCGCCAGCGGACGAGAAGGTTTCCGATATGGGTGATTGCGATGTTGCCGAGCTGTACGTGGACCGGTTCGACCAGGACCTCGCCACCGCCACCGGCCGCCCTGGCGTCGTCTGCCACGCGCCCTGTCAACACCACGGTGGCCCCGGCCAGGCTCGAGGCTCGAGCCGAGGCACTGGCGTCGGCAGGTGGAAGCTCGACCCGGGCTACCGCGAGCAGGCCGACCGCAACCGTCAGCGCCAGCAGCGCCGGGCGCATCACGATCGCAAGCGCCACGACCGGAACGGCCGCCGCAACGGCGACGACCCCGAGCGCCGGTTGTGCCGGCACCAGGACGACGGCGGCAGCGATCGCCGCCGACCACGCGAGCGCCAGGATCAGCCCGGCGTAGCCCGTCACAGGGTCAGGTAGCGCCGCGCGACCAGGTAGTCGGCCTCGCTCATGCCCAGGACCTCGACCAGCTCGCGCGTGCTCTGGAAGCCGCCGAAATTGACGCGGTACTCCATGCAGTCGCGCGCGAAGGCGTCGGAGAAGCCGGGGACCGTCTCCAGCTCCTCGAGGGTGGCCTGGTTCAGGCTGACCTTCGCGGTGACCAGGCTGGATGCGGTGCGCTGGAAAGCGACTTTGATCTGCATGCCGTCGGTGAGGCGCCCGGCCAGGTTGGGAACCCGGACCATGTCCGCCTCGGCGCTGAATCCGCCTGCCGCCTCGATCGCGTCGTAGACGCGGTCGCCGCGGGGCAGCCGGTAGAGGCCCGGATTCTTGACCGCACCGACCACGTCGACCAGGAGGCCCGGCGGCTCAGGGACTTCGAGAGGTGGTCCTGGTGGAGCGACCGGCGGCGCCGCTCCGGCGGCCACCGTGTATGCGTATGCCGCGACCAGGAGTGCGAGCCCGGTCGTGATGGGCGCGCCGACCAGGATCCACCGTCGCCAGCCCGGGACGAGCCGCAGTCGGAAGCGCATGGCCCGAGGCTAGGCACCAGCGGGCGGCGCGCCAACCCAGGCTGTTAAGGCCTGGTTCCCGGGGAAGGATTCGAACCTTCGGTCGAGGATCCAAAGTCCTCTGCCTTACCGCTTGGCCACCCGGGAGCGCGACCTCAACAGTAGCGTCCGACTCCCAGATCGTCCGCGGGTGCGGCGTGACCTCAAACCAGTGTCGTTCGTTCCTATGGGTGGATGAGAGCCGCGTACCTGGGCACCCTGATGCTGGTGACCGCAGCCTGCGGCGCCTACCAGTTTCCGGGTGCAACTCCGTCGCCGTCCCAGGCTTCGGCGCGGGTCAGCGGGACGGTGCTGGCGGTGCCGTGCTCGCCGGTCGAGCAGGACGGCACCAGCTGCGCCGGGAAACCGGTCGCGGACCTCGAGATCGATTACGGGAGAGGGCCGGCGATCGTCGGCCGGGCGATGACGAATGCCAATGGCGCCTATGTGATCGACCTGCCGCCCGGCGGCTACGAGGTGACGCTGAACACCTACATGCGGGTGATCAGCGGCCCGAGCAGGCTGTCGCTGGCGGCCGGCACGAAGACCGTCGCCGACTACCTGCTCGACAGCGGCATCCGGGCCCCGGTGCCGCAACAGTGACCTGCCGAGCAGTGCCCACCCACTAGCCCCCACCTATCTAGGGGGAGTGACTGAACCGCGGCGTACCACGCTTATTCGTCCGTGGTCGTACCTAAACAAGTGAGATGCCGTTAGCGCCTACATGAAAGGGGTGTTTCTGGCGGCACTGCTGATAGCTTCGGCATGCGGCAGTCCCACGGGTTCGGTCGCGCCGTCGCCCCCAGCCGAAAGCTTCAGCCCATTGGCTACAGCGACCGCGGTGGTGCCAACCGCAACACCGAGAACAACGCCGTCCCCATCGAGCCGTCCCAGTCCGTATGCCGGCTGGACCAGGACCCATGTCAGAGGCTCCGACGTCCTGCTGGGCGTGTCCTGTCCGACCAGCAACCTGTGCGTCGCCGTGGACCAGTCCGGCAATGTGATCACTTCGACCAAGCCCACAGCTGGCCCGGCCGCCTGGAAGGTGACCCACGTGGGTGGCGCTTTGAACGCAGTGTCCTGCCCCAGTCTTGGCTTATGCGTTGCCGTGGGCTACGGAGGAGCGCTGGGAGCCGGGGTCGTGGCGACTTCGAACAACCCCACCGGAGACGTGGCGGATTGGAAGGTGACCTTGGTGGACCCCCTCGGTTCATTGTTCGGCGTTTCCTGTTTGCCCGTCGGCCTGTGCGTTGCCGCTGGCAGCGGCAAGGTGTTCACCTCAACCGACCCTGCGGGCGGCGCCGCAGCCTGGACCGAGGCCAAGATCAACGCCTCGATCAATTACACGGGAGAGGACGGCGTGTCATGCCCCAGCAGCGTGCTCTGCGTCGCCGTCGATGACAGCCACAACGTGATCACCTCGAGGAACCCCACGGGTGGGCCGGCGTCGTGGACCGTGACTCACATTGCCGGATCGGATGCGTTCTGGGGCGTGTCCTGCAGCAGCGCCAGCCTATGCGTCGCGGTCGACCAGGCCGGCAACGTGGTCACCTCCACCAACCCCACTGGCGGGGCGTCGGCCTGGAAGGTAACCAACGTGATCGGCAACGGCCTGCGTTCGGTGGCCTGTCCAAGCAGCCAGCTCTGTGTCGCGGGGGACGACGCAGGCAATGTGGTCACGTCGAGCGATCCCGCAGGCGGGGACTCCGCCTGGGCGGTGCTCGGCGTAGGCGACACGATCCTCGGTGGCATGTCCTGTCCAAGCACCAGCCTGTGCGTGGCGGTCGATTACGGTGGCAACGTAATAACATCGACCTCGCCCCTGGTGCCGATCCCCGCCCCAGAGCCGCCGCCCGTCCAATCTCCCAACTGGAAAGTGACCAAAGTGCTTGGGTCCGATTGCGGAGCAACGCTTCCGGAGACGTCCGCGTGCTTCACAAGCGTGTCCTGTCCCAGCGCCTCGCTCTGCGTCGCCGGTAGCGACCGCGGCAATGTGGTCATCTCGGTCAACCCAACGGGTGGAGCTCCGGCCTGGACGCCGGTCAACGTTGATGGGTCGAACTACCTCACCGCCGTGGCGTGTCCAACGACGGTCCTGTGCGTCGCTGCGGACGAGGCAGGAAACCTACTCACCTCCACCAACCCCACCGGTGGAGCGGCGGCGTGGAAAGTGACCCATATCAGCGGCTTGAACAAGCCTGTCGCGGTGTCCTGTGCGGCCGGCCTGTGCGCTGTCATCGATGAAGGCGGCAACGTGCTCACCTCCAGCATTCCAACCGGCGGGGCATCGGCGTGGAAACTGAGTCACATAGACACCGATCACCTGTCCAGCGTGTCATGCCCCACCAGCCACCTCTGCGTCGCGGTCGACATCATGGGCAATGCCATCAGCACCACCAACCCAACGGGCGGTGCGGCGGCCTGGAAGAAAGCACACATCGATGGAACCGACTGTTTCGTCGGTGAGACCGCCGCGCCGTGCTTCCTGTCAGGCGTGTCCTGCCCGGTCATCAACCTGTGCGTGGCAGTAGACGTGAGCGGCAACGTGGTCACCTCCACTAACTCCACGGGCGGTGCCGCCGCCTGGAAGTTGGTCAACATCGGTGGACAGGATGGCACCAACGTGATCAACGGGGTCGCCTGTCCCAGCAGCACTTTCTGTATCGCTTTCGCCAGCGACAACGAGGCTCATGGCCATGTGCTGACAACCAACAACCCCACCGGCGGAGCCGCTGCCTGGAGGCAAGCCAACTCCGGCGGCGACGAACTCATGGGCCTGTCGTGCGGAGACGCCGGCCACTGCGTCCTTGTGGACTACTGGGGTCACGTGGTCACGTCGACCAATCCAGCCGGGGCCTGACCCCGCGCTTCGGAATCTCTGGTAGGCCCAATTGGGTCTGTCGCCTGAGCTTGCTTAGGGGACCAGGTTGATCAGCCGGTCGGCGACGTAGATCACCTTCGACGGCTCGCGCCCGTTGAGGGCGGCGTGCACTTTTTCGCTTGCGAGGGCCGCTTTCAACGCTTCCCGCTCGGAGAGGCCGGCGTCGACGTCCAGCCGGTCGCGCAGCTTGCCCGCGACCTGGACGACCAACACGATCTTCGGCTCCGCCGCCAGCTCAGGGTCGTACGCCGGCCATGCCGTGTCCGCAAGCAGGCCCTTCTCGCCCAGGCGCTCCCACATCTCCTCGCACGCATGCGGGGCCAGCGGGTTCAGCAGCTTGAGCAGGGTCCGCACGGCCGCGTCCCACTCGCGGTCGCGCGCGCCACCGCCCTGCAGGTAGTCCTGCATGGTGTTCGCCAGCTCCATCAAGAAGGCGACCGCGGTGTTGAAGCGCAGTTCGTCGTAGTGCTCGGTGATCCTGCCCACCGTCTGGGCGACCTTGCGGCGCAGGACCCCGGCGTCGATCTGGGCGGAAACGCCTTCCTCCGCGATCGATTCGGGCTCCAGCACCAGCCGCCACACCCGCTGAAGGAACTTGACCACGCCGTTCAGGCCGGACTCGTTCCACTCGACGTCCTCTTCGGGGGGGCCGATGAACATCTCGTAAACGCGGCCCGCGTCCGCGCCTTGCTCGCCCGCAAGCTGCGCGATCGAAACCCCGTTGCCCGCGGACTTCGCCATCACCTTGCCGAAGCGTTTGACCATGCCCTGGTTGAAAAGGCGCATGAAAGGCTCGGTCACGTCGACCATGCCGGCGTCGTGCAGGACCTTGGTGAAGAAGCGCGAGTAGAGGAGGTGCAGGATCGCGTGCTCGACTCCGCCCGTGTACTGGTCCACCGCCATCCAGTGGTTCGCCAGCTCGGGGTCGAAGGGCTCCCGCTCGTCGTGCGGGCTGGCGTAGCGCAGGAAGTACCAGGACGAGTCGATGAAGGTGTCCATGGTGTCGGTCTCGCGGCGCGCGGGGCCGTCACACTTCGGACACGTCGTGCTCCAGAACGACTCCACCTCCGGCAGCGGGCGGTACTCGTCGGGCAGCCTGACCGGCAGCTGCTCCTTGGGCACCGGGACGATGCCGTCGTTCGGGCAGTAGACGACCGGAATGGGGGCGCCCCAGTAGCGCTGCCGTGAGATCAGCCAGTCGCGCAGGCGGTACTTGACCGCGCGCTTGCCGACGCTCCTGGCCTCGAGCCAGTCGCAGATCTTCTCGAAGCCGGCGGTCGTGTCCAGCCCGTCGAACTCGCCGCTGTTGACCATCGTTCCCGGGCCGATGTAGGCCTCGGTCAGGACGCCCTGCGGCCCGCTGGGCGGCGCGATGACCTCGCGGATCGGCAGGTTGAAGCGGACTGCGAACTCGAAGTCGCGCTCATCGTGCGCCGGCACGGCCATGATCGCCCCGGTGCCGTACGTCACCAGCACGTAGTCGGCGACCCAGATCGGGATCCTCTCGCCATTGGTCGGGTTGATCGCGAAGCCACCTGTGGGGACCCCGGTCTTCTCCCGCTCCGTGGAGAGGCGCTCGATCTCGGTCTCCTTGCGTGCCTTCTCCACATACTCCCGGACGCGGACCCGGTGCTCTTCGGTCGTGAGCCTGTCGACCAGCGGATGCTCTGGCGCCAGGACCATGAACGTCGCCCCGAACAGCGTGTCCGGGCGCGTCGTGTAGATGCGTATCGACTCGCCGGGCATGCCGTCGACGGGGAAGTCGACCTCGGCGCCCATGCTCCGCCCGATCCAGTTGGTCTGCATGACGCGCACCTTCTGCGGCCATCTGTCGAGCAGCGCGATGTCGTCGAGCAGGCGCTCCGCGTAGTCGGTGATCTTCAGGAACCACTGCTCGAGGTCGCGCTTCTCGACCTCGACGTCGGGATGCCGCCAGCAGCGGCCGTTGATCACCTGCTCGTTGGCGAGCACCGTCTTGTCGACGGGGCACCAGTTGACCGGGGCCATCGCGCGGTACGCCAGGCCGCGCTCGTACATCAAGAGGAACAGCCACTGCGTCCACCTGTAGTAGTCGGGCATGCAGCTGGTGACCTCGCGGTCCCAGTCGTAGAGGATGCCCATCATCTTCAGGTCGCGCTTGCTCTCGACGATGTTGTCGAGCGTCCACTGCTGTGGGTGCAGGCCGGGGTGCTTCATCGCCGCGTTCTCGGCCGGCAACCCGAAGGCGTCCCAGCCGAAGGGGTGAAGCACCTCGAAACCCTGCATGCGCTTCATGCGCGCAAGCGCGTCGCCCATCACGTAGTTGCGCGCGTGGCCCATGTGCAGCTCGCCCGATGGATAGGGGTACATGACCAGGTCGTAGAACTTGGGCTTGGGGGAGCTGTCCGACGCCTTCATCACGCCGCGCTCGGCCCAGATCTTCTGCCACTTGGGCTCGATCTCCTGGGGAACGTAACCGCTACGGCGTGGACGGCTGGACATGACGTTCAAATTTAAGGGATGCCACCTCGTGACCCAGGATCGCCACGAGCAGAAGCGCCGCGCCCGCGGCTTCCACGGCGCCAAAGCGTTGTCCGGCCAGCAGCACCGCGGCCACCAGCGCCCAGGCCGGCTCGGTGGCCAGGATGAGGGCGACCCGGTTGACGCTGATGTGGGCCTGGGCCCATGTCTGGATGAAGTAGCCGAACGCCGAGGCCACGATCCCGGTGACCACGATGGCAAACCACACGGAGCCGCTTGGCGGGCGGAGCGACCATGACCCGCCCGCGCTGAAGAGCAGCGTGCACATGCCCATCTGGACCATCGTCAACGAGGCGGGCGAGGTCCCCGGAGACCACCGACCCAGGAGCACGATGTGCAGCGCAAACAGGACCGCGCACGCGAGCACCAGCATGTCCCCGAGGTTCATGCCCGACGGGCCCCCCGTGAGCATGAAAAGGCCGGCGAGCGAGACCGCCACCGCGGCCCACGTCCACCAGCGAATCGGTGTGCCGAAGAAATGGTTGATGAGAGGCGTGAGAACGACAAAGAGCCCTGTGATCAGCCCCGCGTTGCCCGGACTGGTGATCGTCAGGCCCGCCGTCTGCGTCAGGTAACCCGCGGCGAGCACAGCTCCGATCACCGCGCCGATCTGCAGCTCGCGGCGCGCCGGCCGGCGGCGCACCACCGCCGCCATCACGAGCAGGGCGAGGGCGAAGCGGATCTGCAGGAACGGGAGGGTCGGATACTGTGTGACTGCGTCTTTGACCAGGACGAAGGTCCAGCCCCAGACGGCTGTGACCACAAGCAAGAGAAGGACGTAGATCAATGAAGCGGCTGTGGGCGCCGTGGCGCATGCAGTACATCGGCGGCGAGCAGCGGCCCGGCTGCCTGTTCTGCCGGGTGATCGAGCATCCGGACGACCCGGACGCCGAGCTCGTCGTCTGGCGGCCCGAAGGCGCGATCGTCCTGCTCAACAAGTTCCCCTACAACCCCGGGCACGCCATGGTCGCGCCCCTCCAACACGTGCCGACGTTCGAGGATCTCGACGACGCGGCCTCCGTCGCCCTCGCCCGGGCGCAGCAGCAAACGCTCCACGTGTTGCGCACGGTCATGCAGCCGGACGGTTTCAACCTGGGCGCCAACCTCGGCCAGGCTGCCGGGGCCGGCATCCCCGACCACGTGCACGTTCACATCGTTCCGCGCTGGAACGGCGACACCAACTTCATGGCCGTGGTCGACGACACCAAGATCGTCAACGAGGCGCTGGCTCAGACGGCCGAAAAGCTCAAGCGCGCTTTCGCCGAAACGTAACCCGGCCGCCCGCCACGGTGGCCTCCACGCGGCCCTGATCGACGACGGTGATGTCGCACAGCTTTCCGGGTCGCAAGGCGCCAAGCTCGTCTTCCACGCCGGCGGCATAGGCGGCGCCGGCCGTGTAGGCGCGAAGGGCCGCGGCGGGTGTCAGCGCCAGCTCCGGATGCCATTTCGCGGTGCGCCGCCACGAGGTTGCAGCTTCGATGCCGGCCAGGGGGTCTGCCGTCTCGACCGGCGCGTCGGAGCCGAAGGCGAGCCGCACCCCTGCCCGCTCGAGGGCACGCCACGCGTAGGCGTGCTTGACCACCGCGGGCCACAACGCGTCGGCCAGCTCGCGGTCGGCGACCGCATGGATGGGCTGCATGGAGGCAATGACACCCAGACGCGCCATGCGCGTCGCGTCTTTCGGGTCCACGCACTGCGCGTGCTCGATGCGCGGCCGCCACGTGCCCGATGGGTTGCGAAGCAGCGCGATGGCGTCCAGAGCTCGACGCACCGCGCCATCCCCGATCGCGTGCAGGCACACGTTCAGCTCCGCGCGGGCGCAGCGCCGGACCAGGTCCTCGAGGTCGGCCTGCTCGAGAGTCGCCGTGCCCGACCCGTCGAGCATCTCGGCGGTCCGGCTGCCCAGCGACCCGTCGAGGAACGCCTTGACCCCCCAGATGCGCAGCCACTGGTCGCCCCAACCGGACCGCAAGCCCATGCGCTCGGCGTGCGGGAGGTCGCCCATCGGCAGGTTGTAGGTGACGCGAACCGGGAGCGGCGCGCGGGAGCGCAGGCGCTGCAGAGAGGCCAGGCACCGCGCGCTGTCCATCGAATGGACAGAGGTCAGTCCCAGCCGCGCCAGGTCGGCGAGGACGCCGGCCAGGGCGGCATCGAAGTCGGCGTCGGGCGGCGCCGGCAGGATCCTGTCCACGAGCAGCATGGCGGTCTCGCGCAGGATGCCGGTCGGCTCGCCACGACCGTCGCGATCGATGACGCCGCCAGGCGGATCCTCGGTCGTCCCGTCAACGCCGGCGATGCGCAGCGCTTCGCTCGAGGCCCAGGCCGAGTGACCGTCCTTGCGGCGAAGGAACACCGGCCGGCCGCCCGCCACGGAATCGAGATGCTCGCGGGTCGGAAACGCGGGTTCCCCCCAGGCGTCGTTGTACCAGCCGCCGCCGATCACCCACGCTTCCTTCTTCAAGGGCCTCGCCCATGTCTTGACGCGCGCCTGAGTCTCACGGAGGTCGGCCGCCCCGGTCAGGTCGACGGTGAGCCTGCGGTCGGCCAGGCCCTCGAGGTGGATGTGCGAGTCGGTCAGCCCGGGCCATGCCTGGCCGTGCAGCCGAACGACCTCGGCACGCCGGCCCGCGGCCGCGCTCGCCGCGGCTCCGACTGCGATGATCCGGCCGTCGAACGCCGCGACCTCGGGCTTGCACCCGGCGAATAAGACCGGCTCGATCAAAGACCGTAGGTCTTGGCGATGATCTCTTTCATGATCTCGTCGGTTCCCGCGCCGATCCTCGCCAGCCGTGCGTCGCGCCACGCCCGCTCGACCGGAAACTCGCGCATGTAGCCGTGTCCGCCGAGGATCTGGATGGCGTCGTCCGCGACCTCGCATGCGACCTGAGTCGCCAGCAGCTTGGCCTGTGAGATCTCCCGCACCGGGTACTCGCCCTCGTCCCACTGCTTCGCGGTCTGGTAGACGAAGGACTGCACAGCCGCGATCTTGGTGCCCATGTCGACGAGCCTGTGCTTGATGACCTGGAAGTTGGAGATCGGCTGTCCGAACGCCTGGCGGTTGCGCGCGTAGTCCATCGTGTACTCGAACACTCGGGCCGCCCCGGCGATCGCCCCGGCGGCCGCGATCATCCGCTCGCCCTGCAGCTCCCACATCAGGTTCTTGAAGCCGTCGCCCTCGTCGCCGATCAGGTTGCCGGCCGGGACATGGCAGTCCTCGAACAGGAGCTCGGCGGTGTCCGATGAGTGCATGCCGAGCTTCTCCAGCGTCCGAGTGACCTCGAACCCCTTGGTCCCCTTCTCGATCACCAGGAGGTTGAAGCCGGCGTGGCCGCGTTCACGCTCGCTCTTGGTGACCACCAGAGCCCAGTGGCATCGAGCGCCGTTGGTGATGAAGATCTTGCGACCGTTGACGATGAACTCGTCGCCGTAGCGACGCGCGACCGTCGTGATGCCCGCCACATCGGAGCCGGCGTCCGGCTCGGTGATGGCCAGCGCCGCGATCTGCTCGCCGTGGATCGCCGGCACCAGCCAGCGGCGCTTCTGCTCCTCGGTGCCGAACCTGAAGACCGGCGGCGTGGCCATCTCAGCCTGCACCGCGACCGCCATCCCGAGGCCGCCGCTGGCGGCGCGGGCCAGCTCCTCGGAGAGCACGACCGCCGAGAAGTAGTCTCCGCCCTGGCCGCCGTACTCGGGCGGGTAGCGGAGGCCCAGGAAGCCTAGCTCGCCGAACCGCCTGAAGATCGAGTCGGGGAAGGTCTTCTCCTCCCACTCCTCGAGGTGCGGCTGGACCTCCTTCTCGAGGAACCTTCGGATGTGGAGGCGGAGCTCCTCGTGGGCGTCGGTGAAGTACATCGGCAACGAGTGTATTGCCCCTTCCGGTATGATTCGCGGCCGGAACCTCAACCGTTAGATCAAACACGCACTGGGAGTTGGATTGGGCTCGGTAATCAAGAAGCGGCGCAAGAAGATGCGCAAGCACAAGCACAAGAAAATGCTCAAGAAGACGCGGTGGCAGCGCCGCGCACACGCGTAGCTCGGCGCGCGTAGGATAGCGGCGCGATGGAATGGGTCGTCCTTGCGGTCGTCATCCTCATCCTTCTCTGGCTCGTCCTCACGTACAACGGGCTGGTCACGTCCCGGAACAGGACCCAGGAGGCCTGGTCTGAGATCGACGTCGAGCTCAAGCGACGCCATGACCTGATCCCAAACCTGGTCAACACCGTGCAGGGCTACATGGGCCACGAGCGCGGGACCCTCGAAGCGGTCACCAACGCGCGCGCGAACGCCGTCGCGGCGGGCGCCACCGGCGACACCCAGAAGATCGGCCAGGCGGAGAACATGCTGACCCAGAGCCTGCGCAGCCTGTTCGCGGTCGCCGAGAACTACCCCGACCTGAAGGCGATCTCGGCCTTCACCAACCTCCAGGAGAACCTGACCGCGACCGAGGACAAGCTCGAGTTCTCGCGCCGCTTCTACAACGGCAACGTCCGGGACTACAACACCAAGCTGCAGACCCTGCCCACCTCGCTCATCGGCGGTGTGCTCGGCTTCAAGCCGTTCGGCTTCTTCCAGGCCGACGAGGGCGATCGGGCGGTGCCCCAGGTCAGCTTCCAGAACATGCCTGCATCCGGTGGTCCCGGCTCGCTGCCACCGGCCGCCGGGCCGGGCGGGCCACCCGCCCCGGGCTCCTCCGGACCTCCTCCACAGAGCTAAGCCGCCCGGGAGCGCGCCCAGTCGGCTTCGAATCTCGACCTGTAGGCGCGGACGGCCGCCGCGTCCCGAGTCTCGATGTCGAGCTCGTGGTTGACGCCCAGGCCGCTGACCGTCCAGTTCGCTGAGCCGAGGAGCAGCTCGTCGTCGAACAGGCCGATCTTCGCGTGCAGGAGAACCCCTCTGGGCACCGGATACCAGCGCACCTCGACCGATGCGGCGCGGAGCAGCGCGAGCGGGTGCAGGTTGTACTCCTGGTTCGGGTCGAGGATGACGCGGACATCCAGCCCGCGGCGGTGTGCGAGCGCCAGGCCGGCGACGACGTCGGGATCGGTCAACGTGTAGACCTCGGCGAGGATGCGATGGGCCGCTCGCCGCAAGGCGTTTTCGAGCAGCGAGCGGATCTCGTCGCCGGGTGACGTCTGCGCCACGGCGCCGGCCCGCGATGGAAGCGGCGCCGGGTGCCCGCCGGAGAGAGACCAATCCTGCTCGAAGATCTGGGCCACGCGGGCGACGTCGACGGTGACCCGCGTCTGCAGCACGAAGTCGTGGTGGCGGTCGCTGCGCCGGCCCCAGTTCATCCCACCCACCACGGCCTGAGAGTCGGCGATCAGCAGCTTGACGTGGTCGATCTGGTGGCGGGCGTCATCGATCGGATAGGCGCGTTCCTCGACGCCCAGCGAGTCGAGCTCCGCAGCCGATTCGCGGCTCGCCGTGACGGTCGGGTCGGTGATCACGCGGACGGCGACGCCACGGGCTTTCGCCGCGCCCAGCGCCTTCACGACCTCGATACGGCCCAGCTCGTACATCTCGACCAGCACCCGCCGGCGGGCGGATTCCATGAGCTCACCGACCAGGGTGAAGATCGAGGCGTCCTGCCACAGCCGCACGTCGCCCTGCCCATCCGGTCGCGGCGGGCTTGCCGTGGCCGGGCTCGAGCAGCCCGCCAGGGGAAGGAGGAAGAAGATCAGGCAGGCCACTCGAACCACAGCGAGCGAAACCTACCGGGCAGACCCGCCCGTGCCTAGCCTGCCTGTTAAGAGCCCCGGCCTATCTAGATCGTCTCCACGCGCATCCCCGACCGCGCGCCGAGCAGCTTGTCCGCCCTCGCCTCACGGACGCCGATCTCGAGGTAGCCCATGCTGCCGACGTAGACGAAGGGCTCGCCGGGGCGCGCTTCCGCGTACGTCTTGAACGTGGCCACGATGTCGTGGTTGTGCACGCGCAGCCGCTTCGCCGGCGGCTTGATGTTGGTGACCAGGTTGCCGAAGCCATCCGTCCACAGCACCCGCGGCCCCATGTCGGGCAGCGCGGCGGGCGGGTCGGTCGGCGGTCCGAGTGATTCGATGGGCACGCCCGAGGCCAGCGACGCCGCCGCCGGCGCAAAAACGTCGCGGCCCTCAAAGGTCGGAGCGCCGTGGAGCCTTGGCGCGAGCTCGTGCACGGCCTGGACGCCCACCTCCTCGATGACGATCGCGAACAGACCGTTGTCGGGGCCGATGTAGTAGCGGCCGCCGGCCTGCACGATCAGCCGCCGACGCGTGCTCCCGACGCCTGGGTCGACCACCGCGAGGTGGATCGAACCGCCCGTGAAATGCCGTGTCCCGGCGAAGAGCATGAACGCCCCTGCCGAGACGTCGAAGCGGGGCACCTCGTTTGAAACGTCGACGAGGACCGCGGTCGGGCATCCCGCCAGCACGACACCCTTCATCGCCGCGACGAGCGGCGAGCCGGAGCCGAAATCGGTGGTGAAGGTCACCACCGGCGGCGCGCTTACGCCGCTACCAGTACCTTGTCTCTTTCCAGGGGTCTGCTTCGTCGTGATAGCCGCGTTGCTCCCAGAAACCTAGCCGGTTGCGTGCCATGAACTCTAGCCCGCGCAGCCATTTCGCAGACTTCCAGAAGTATCTGGAAGGCACGAACAGGCGCAGCGGCCATCCGTGATCCGGGGTGAGGTCCTCGCCGTTCCACGCGTAGCAGAGCAGGTTCTCCTCGCGGTCGAGCACGCTCAGCGGGACCGCGGTCGTGTAGCCGTACTCGCAGTGCGCCATCACGTAACGGGCCTCGGGCTTAGGGCCCACCTTCTCGAGGATGTCGCGGATCGGGACTCCCGTCCAGCGGTCGCCGAGGCGGCTCCACCCGGTGACGCAGTGAATGTCGGCGACGACGTCTTTCGAGGGCAGGGCTCGCAGCTCCCCGTAGTCGAGGCGCAGCGGGTTCTCGACCGCCCCGAAGACGTTGAAATCCCACCGTGCGACGTCGGTTTGAGGCACCGGGCCGAAGTGGAGGAGAGGCCAGCGGTCAGGCGCGGTGAGGGTCTGGCCGGGCGGGATGCGCGCGCGGTCGACCCCCTCCGGCACGCGCTTGCTTTTGAAGAATGCGGCCATTCCGGCCGAGTATAGGAGCGCGGGTATACTCGCCTTTCGCTCCCGTCGACATGAACGTGGGCCCGTAGCTCAGCTGGGAGAGCGCGTGAATCGCACTCACGAGGCCAGGGGTTCGAATCCCCTCGGGTCCACCAACGTTCGTGAATACGGGAGTCGACCTATTGGGCGCCGGCTGCGGCCACCATCGCTGCCATCAAATCGATAGCTTCGGTCCTGTCGAGTCCGTTCTCTCGGACCAACGAGCGCCACGCGCCGAACCCGATCGCGTGTCCGACAGCGGCAGCTACGCGCACGCGCTTCCGACCTCGCTGTCGCCGGCCTCGCATCAACGCGGCATGGATTGCCCAGAGTTGGTGCTGCAAGGCGTCGACAGCAGGTTTGATGGCCGGCACAAGCGGCGCGTCACGGAACGCCAGGTCCAGCATCGACTGAGTCCCTTCATACCAGCGATAGAGATCTGCCAGACCGAGCCTGAGACGCTGGCCGGGATCCTCGATTTCGACCCATGCGTCCGGGCTCGGCGTCGGGTTGAGGCTTGCCCAGTGCATAGTGCACGCGCCAAACAAGGTCTCTTCATCAGGAAAGTGGCGGTAGACGGTGCCGCGCTGGACACCGGCCTCCTCGGCGACTGCCGTCACTGTGGTCCGTGCTGGGCCGACGGTAGCGTGGAGCTTCATCGCCGCCTCGGTGATCCGTAGTCGGGTCTCAGCCTCGAGCTCGGCCCTGCGGAGCTGGCGGTACCGACGCGGCGTTCTTACCGCGTCCGATCCGGGCCTTGCCTTGGCGTTAGTTGTAACCTCCGCCTCCTTCACGGGCTTGATTTAAGCAGTCACGGCTGTTTGATCGATATTGACATACTGCTATAAGACCATTATATTCGCCACACAGCGATGTTCGACGAATATGGAGGTGCTCCGATGAAGGCAGCGAGCCAGACGCTTCAGCGCTTCGACGCAGCCCGGGGCACGTGGGCCCGGGTGTTTCGAGTCTTCTTCGCGCTCGTGCCAACCCCGGCCGTGCGGGCGATGAGGAAGGCTGTCCAGATCGGCCCGATCGAGGAGCTCGTCATCCTCGGTCGGAGGAGCGGTCACGACCGTCGCGTTTTGATCGTGCTCGCACAGGTAGGCAGCTTCTGGTACGTCGGCCACCCGAATGGCGACAGTGCGAACTGGGTTCTCAATCTGATCGCCGCGGGCCGGGCCAGGGTGATCACCCGCGCCGGCGCGACCACGGTCCGTGCAGTCCTGCTGGCGCCCGGCGAAGAACGCAACATCGCGATTCGAGAGCACACGAGTCAGCAGAAGGCGCTGCCGACCCGACTGCTCTATCGAGCGGCCCGGACCTACATCACCTCGGCCGGAGCGTTCTTCCGCCTCGAGCCTGAGACGGAGAAATGAGCTCGCGCCAAGATCCTGCGCGCCCATCCCGAGCTGCAGGTGTCACGCGCGGGAGTTCGACCGCATTTGCGCGGCTTGTGGCCGTCGGCATCGGCCTGGTCTTGGCCCTTTGCGCCTGCAGCTCCTCGCCGTTGGCATCAACCAACCGCCCCTCGATGTTGGCGCTTGGCGACATCTTGATCTACCGCGGCGACCCGGGTTCCCTGTTCACAATCGACGCCGATGGCCGCAACGAGAAACTGATCCATCAAGCATGGGATGGCATCGGCTTGTCTCCGGACGGCCAGACCTTGTTATCCCCAACGCTCGCCCCCGACGGACGCCTCCTCCCACTTCTCGTGGCTACTGATGGATCGGGCGAAGGGTTCCTTGCACTAAATGATCCGACCTTACAGATGGGGGTGACAGATTGGTCCCCGGACGGCGCTCGACTCGTATTCGAAGCTTGGGACGACACGGACCAGTCGAGAAAGGGTATCTACACGGTGTCCCGCAGCGGAAGCGACATTGTCCGCCTGACTACCGCTGGTTGGAGGCGTGACTTCCCGGCATATGCAGGTGCCTATTCACCGGACGGTGGCCGAATTCTCTTCCTCCGACCGGCAAGCGAGGTCGACGGCGATGGGGTGTCAATGAATCTCTTCGTCGTCAAGGCGGACGGGACGGGCCTCGTCCAGCTCAATCCGGCCGGCACGAACACCATTCTCTTTGGCCCGAGCGGCGCGTCGGACTGGTCCCCGGATGGTAAGCAGGTTGTATTCGTTGGTTCAGACGGCGACTTCTGGAAGACCGATCGCCATGCCGTCTTCACCGTCGCCGTTGATGGTTCCCAACTGAAGCGCATCACGCCTTGGGGAGACTTCCTCAGCGTTCAATGGTCGCCGGATGGAAAGACGCTGGCCTTCACCATGGCGACGCCGACGACGAAATACCAGATCTACACTGCCCGCCCGGACGGCTCGGACCTCAAACAGATCACCTCCTCTGACGACGGCACCCTGTCGTTCGGCCCCATGTGGTCGCCGGACGGGTCACGGCTTCTCTTCATCCGGGGCACGCGGCTGAGATTCGCGATGGACCTCTGGATCGTAAACTCGGACGGAACGAAGCCCGTCCAGCTCACACATTCCCCTACTGGATACGGCGGATACGCCTGGGTGTCTGGATGACAACCGCTCCAGGCGTTGGCGAGCGCGCCGGATTCCTGCGGGCGAGGTTTGCGCCTTCGATCCGGAGTTCGCGGCGACTGCATCATGGGGCGGCTACATCTGGTCGTGCTCGTGGAGGCGAAGCTGGGGTCCACTGAACAAGCCGGTGTTCGAGTTGTCATCATGACGCGGCCGGCCCTTCCGCCAAAATGCGTGGATTGCTCGCGGTTGGGCCGCGAGCCTTGCCACAGACGGAGGTGGACCGGCCAGGGTCAACGCTACCCATCTCGGCCTCGACGTGCACAAGGAAACGA